>CEQL01034091.1_pt1 | contig 24187 bp, 26 predicted proteins | sample 356281 | NCBI WGS metagenome assembly CEQL01 (sample SAMEA2621203, study PRJEB7988) | marine metagenome | biome: marine biome (ENVO:00000447); feature: surface water layer (ENVO:00002042); material: "saline water (ENVO:00002010), including plankton (ENVO:xxxxxxxx)" | depth 5 m
TCTTAAAGAAAAGTTAAAATTAAACATAGGTTATTCAGATCATACAAGGGGAATTCTAGCACCCATTATTGCAAAACAACTAGGTGCGGTATCAATTGAGAAACATTTCACATTAAATAAAAATTTTCAAGGACCCGACCATAAAGCATCTTTAGACTTTTTTGAATTCCGTCTTATGTGTGAGTCTGTTAAAAATATAAATTTAGTATATGGAAATGGATTAAAAAAAATTCAAAAATGTGAAATTGGTAATTCAAAAGTAGCTCGAAAAAGTATTGTTGTTATTAAAAAAATTAAGATTGGGGACAAGTTTTCTCTTAAAAATTTAGGATTTAAAAGACCTGGATACGGTATTAAACCTTCAGAAATATCTAAATTTATTGGAAAAAAATCAAAAAGAACATATAAAATTGACGACTTATTAATTAAATGAAAATACTTTCTATATATCCTTGGACACATATATCCTCTGCTTGTTTGTCAATTAATGATAATATTGTTTCAGCCGTAGCAGAAGAAAGACTGGAACGTGTTAAGTGGTCAACAAAATTTCCGTTAAGATCAATAAAATGGTGCTTAGACTCTAATAACCTTAAGTTAGAAAATGTAGACTATATAGTAGTTCCATGGAATCCAGCTCATAATATAAATTCAACATCAAGTAGATGGGATAATAACATTTTTTGGAGAGGTCAATTTTTAAGCCACATACCTTCAAATCTTATGAAAATTATTGCAAAAGGACCCGAAAGTTATATGACAACACAGTTTGGTAAGACTAAAATATATTATTTAAATCATCATGATTGTCATGCAGCATCATCAGTAATACCTTCAAAATTTAAAAATACAGACTATCTAACTATTGATGGCCATGGAGAGACTGAGACATGTATAATGGGTCATTTTAATGGAAAAGAATTTAGAAAAATTAGCCAAATTATGTATCCTCATTCTGTGGGACTATTTTATGGAACTATAACTGATTTCCTTGGTTTTAAACCAGACAATGATGAATGGAAAACAATGGCACTAGCTTCATATTCCAAAAATAACAAATATCTAAAAATTTTTAAAAGACTTTATAAACTTACTCCCAAAGGTTTTGAACTTAATTTGTCTTACTTTGATTTTTATCTTTTTGATAAAAAACCAAACTTTTTTAATAATAAATTAGTTGAAATTCTAGGAAAACCAAGATCTAAAAACTCAAGGTTAGAGAAAAAGCATTTTGATATTGCATATGCTTTACAGAAATCATTTGAAGAAATTGTTATACATCTTTTAAAGATAACAAAAAGACTAAGTAACAAATCATCTAATATTTGTTTATCAGGTGGGGCAGCGATGAACTGTGTTTTTAATGGTGTTTTGGATACTAAATATAAGATTTATAAAAACGTATATATTCCACCGTGGCCAGATGATTTAGGTGTTAGTTTAGGCGCAAATTTGCTTTTAAATTACAAAATAAAAAAAAAACTTAATAAAAATAAAAAAATAATGAATGCTTATTTAGGTCCATGTTACACAAACAAAGAAATTGAATCAACTCTGAAAAAATATAATTTAATTTATAGTAAACCAAAAAATTTATACTCAACTGTTGCAAAAAAAATTTCTGAGCAAAAACTGATAGGTTGGTTTCAGGATAGAATGGAATTTTCACACAGAGCATTAGGTAATAGATCTATACTCGCGGATCCTAGATACGCGAATACTAAAGACGTTATAAATAAAGCAGTAAAATACAGGGAAAATTTTAGGCCATTCGCACCATCAGTATTAGGTGAAAAAGCTTGTGAAATTTTTGAAATTAATAAAGGCAAAAAAATCGAATATATGGAAAAAGCAGTGATAGTAAGAAAAAACTGGAAGAAAAAAATACCAGCAGTTACTCATGTTGATGGAACTGCAAGAGTACAAACTGTTTTTAGAGATACTAACTTAAAATTTTATAAACTTATAGGTGAATTTTACCAATTAACCGGCGTTCCTGTTTTAGTTAATACGTCATTTAATCTAAATGGTGAACCAATTGTAGAAAATCCATCTGATGCAATACGAACGTTTTATACATGTGGACTGGATGTATTAGTCTTAGGGGACTATATAATTGAAAAATGATTAAAATATAACTTATGAACAAAGGTCAAAAACTTTTAAAAAAAGCAAAAAAAATAATTCCAGGTGGTAACCAACTTTTATCAAAAAGAAGTGAGCTTTTTTTGCCCGGTTTTTGGCCTGCCTATTACAAAAAGGCAAAAGGTTGCAAAGTGTGGGACCTAAATAATAAAGTTTATTATGATTTTGCTGGAATGGGAGTCACAGCATGTGTTTTAGGATATTCAAATAATGAAGTAAATAAATCGCTGATAAATGGACTTAAAAATGGATCGATGTGCACACTTAATGCAACAGAGGAGGTAGATTTAGCGAGAGAGTTACTTAATATTCATAAGTGGTCTGGAATGGCAAAGTTTTGTAAATCTGGAGGCGAAGCTTGTATGGTTGCTATAAGAATAGCGAGGGCTTTTACAAATAAAAATAACATTGCTTTTTGTGGTTATCATGGATGGCATGATTGGTATTTAGCTACTAATATGTCAAATTCAAAAAATTTAGATAAACAATTGCTGCCAGGTTTAAAAACTAAAGGTGTCTCAGATACATTTAAAAATTCGATCAAGCCATTTATGTACAACGATATAGAATCTTTAAAAAAAATTTTTAAAAAAAAAAATAATAACATTGGAATTATAATAATGGAACCTATGAGAGGAGTAAAACCTATTGGTAACTTTTTAAAAAAAGTAAAAACTATTGCAAAAAAAAATAATGCATTATTAATTTTTGATGAAATTACATCTGGTTTTAAGGATAATTATGGAGGACTTCATTTAAAATTAAAAGTAAACCCAGATATAGCTATATTTGGCAAGTCTATTGGAAATGGTTATCCAATCTCAGCAATTATTGGAAGAAAAAAAATTATGCAAGTAGCACAAGATACATTCATTAGCTCAACAATGTGGACAGATAGATTAGGCTTTATAGCAGCAAATGAAACTTTAAAAAAATTAAAACAATTAAAAGTAAACAGTAAAATTTCTAATTATGGAAAAAAAATAAAAAATGGTTGGAAAAATAATGCAAAAAAAAATGGTATTAAAATAGGAATTAGTGGCCAGGATTGTATTCCTTATCTTAGATTTGACTATCCGAATAATCAGGAAATATTAACATTTTTTACACAAGAAATGTTAAAAAAGGGTTTTTTAGCAGGAGCACAAGTAGCGACAAGTTATGCTTACAACATTAAAATTATAAATAAATATTTAAAAGCAGTAGATTTTGTTTTTAAGAAAATAAGCAAATGTATAAAAAATGGTAAATTTCCATTGAAAGGGAAAATTAAACACTCCACATTTAGAAGGTTAACCGGATAGATTGTTAATAATTTATCAAAATCATGAAAATTGAATTTATAAAAAAACAGAACTTAAATGAATTTTTAATATCAAATGAAAAATTAATTATTGATGGAATAAAAAAACTAAATAATACAAAGAAAAAAGTATTATTTATCATTGATAAAAAAAAGAGAATAATAGGATCTTTATCTGATGGAGACCTTAGATTTGGGTTACAAAAAAATCTCAGCTTAACAGAAAACATTACAAAATTTTGTAACAAAAAAATAAAATTCTTTTACACAAAACAAAAAAAAAATATTCGATTTCAGAAGATAAATAATAAAGATATTAAATTCTACCCAATAGTAGATAATGATAAAAAAATTGTTGAAATTCTTTATTTATCTCAAGTTGAAGAGACAAATATAATTCATGATACTCCTTTTGTAATAATCGCCGGAGGATTTGGAAAAAGACTTAATCCTTTAACTAATAATATTCCAAAACCACTAGTTAGAATTAATGGTAAGCCGATAATTGAACATATAATTGATAAAGCAATTTCAGAGGGATTCAGAAGATTTATAATTTCAACAGGCTATATGGCAAGTAAAATTGAAAAATATTTAAAAAGAGGGACTCATAAAAAAATAGAAATTACCTTTATTAAAGAAAATAAACCACTTGGTACAGCTGGATTTATCTTTTTATTAAAGAAATTTAAATTTAAAAACTTTTTTATTACAAACGGTGATGTTCTGACAAGATTTAAATATGTCAATTTACTAAATTTCCATAAAAAAAAAAAATCAGATGCAACAATTGCAGCTATCAATAAAGTATTACGCTTTCCTTTTGGAGAAATAGAATTTAGAAATGAAAACTTTTTAAATGTAAAAGAAAAACCATTAATAGAAAAATTTATAAATTGTGGATTATATGTAATAAATAAGAATTCCTTATCTATTTTAAAAAAAAAAAATTATTTAGATATGCCAGATTATTTCAATTTATTAAAAAAGAGGAAGAAAAAAATAAAAGTATATTCGTTATATGAGAGCTGGACAGATATTACAGACAAAGAGGATATAAAATATTTAGACAAAAAGAATTCTAATTTTTATGATTTATAATAAAAAAGTTTTAGCTATTATTCCAGCTCGAGCTGGCTCCAAAGGTTTAAAAAATAAAAATATTAAAATATTTAATAAGAAACCATTAATATGCTGGACGTTAGATCAAGCAAAAAAATGTAAATACATCGATAGAATTTATATTTCTACAGATAGTAAAAAAATTTTAGACAAAATTAAGCAATATAAAATAGAAATTCCTTTTTTAAGACCAAGATACTTAGCACAAGATAAAAGCAAGAGCGAAGATGTGGTTTTATTTGAGCTAAAAAGAATAGAAAAATATTTTAAAGAAAAATTTGATATTGTTGTTTTATTAGAACCAACAAATCCTCTAAGATACGATGAGGATATAGGCAAGGCTATAAAACAATTGGCTAAGTCAACAAATTATTCGTCAATTGTAGGTGTTAGTCCAGTCAAATTCAGTCCTGAAATTATATATTCTATTAATAGTAAAAATAAAAGATTAGAAAAAGTTTTTAAACAATTCAAATCTATTTCAAGAAGACAAGATGCTAACGAATTTTTTTTCCCAAATGGAACTATATATGCAGTTAAAAAAAAATATTTATTATTAGAGAGAAAAATTTATACAAAAAAAATAATGGGATTTGTAAATAAAAAAAGTCAAGCAAAGGGTGAAATAGACGATATATTTGATTTTTATTCTACTGAAATACTGTTCAAAAAATTTTTTAACTAAAAATGAATAGAACTTTTTATTTTTTATCTGAAATAGAATACAGAGAATATTTACAAAGATTGTTACTTGCGTGTGAAGTAAATTCTAAAGATGAAATTTACATAATGCAGTTTAAACAATTGAGAAAATACTTCACGTTTCTTAAACCTGGATTGGTGTTCCTAAATGAAGCAAGTTTTTTGAAAAGAGATAAAATTTTAAAAATGAACGAATATGGTTATAAATTTATTTTATATCACGCAGAGTCTACAGCTACTTATAATTCTTTTCAAAAACCTCATATGTTTTATGACCATAAATTACTTGATCTTGTTGAAAATATATTGTGTTTAGGAAAAAAACAGAAACAAATTCTGACAAAGTTTTATCCAAGAATAAAAAAAAAGATTATAGTTACAGGGGATATTAAGTACGATCTACAAAATAAAAAGTATGGGTATTTTTTAGAACCTCAAGTTAATTTAATAAAAAAAAAATATAAAAGAAAATTTATTTTAATTCCAACAAATTTTTCTTTTGCTACTTGGAAGTATATAAATAAAGATAAATTAAATTATGACCCAAAAATGGATAGATTTTCAAAATATAATAACACTGAGTTTTTAAAATGGAAGAAAGGAGAAATTGCTTCAAATAGGCATGTATATAAGAATTTATTTGGTTACATAAAAGTAATAAAATTAATTTCGAAAAAATTTAAGAATTTAGACATTATAGTTAGACCTCATCCAGTAGACCATCCTGAATTTTGGAAAAATATTTTCAATCAAAAAAATATATTTATTGAGTTTTCTTATGATATTAAAGCATGGATAAAAGCTTGTGAATTCTCTTTAAGCTGTGCTTGCTCTTCAGTAATAGAAAATTTTTTTTTAAAAAAAAATTCACTCTGTTACTTTCCAAAATTTAAAAAACAACACGATAAAAAGTTTTACTACAATATTTGCATAAATAGTAAATCCGATAATCAATTAATAAGACAAATCAAAAAAGTAATAAATGAAAGAAAATTTTATGGGGGAAATTTAAACAAGAACTATATATATTACGATAACAATTTATCTTTAATTAAAAAATTTAAAATTTTAAATAAAATTGATATACCTAAAACAAAAAATAATTGGATAGTTGAATGTTATATTAATTGCATAGAAACTTTAAAATATTTATTTTTAAAAATAAATACTGTAGAATATGGCAAAGATAAAAAAAAATGGACAGATAAACACAACAATGAATATTCAACAATTATTAAAAAATTTAACCTAAAATCAGGTAAAAATCTTAAATTTAAAAAAATTGGACCATATATAACGAAAATTTACTAAATGCATAATTTTTACTATAACTTTTTTAAAAATAAAAAAATTTTGATAACCGGAGCATCAGGAAAAATTGGATCAGTAATAACTGAATATTTTAATAAATCCAAAGCCAAATTAATATTAATTGATAAAAATATTGTAAACTTAGAAAGAAAATATAAAAAAGGAAAAAAAATAAAATCGAATATTAAAATTTATAATTGTGATTTCGAAAACATAAATGAAAGAACAAAAATTTTTAATAAAATATCTAGAGAAAATAAAAATATTGATTTATTAATAAACAATGCTGCATTCACCGGTGATTCTGATTTGAAAGGTTGGAACACCAATTTCCAAAACCAGAGTATTGAAACCTGGAACAGATGTTTAAATGTTAATTTGACATCAGTTTTTGATTTGGTGAAGGTTTTAAATACTGGAAAAAACTTTTCTTACAATTCTTCTATAGTCAATATTTCGTCTATATATAGCTTTTTAGCACCAGATAAAAACTTGTACAAAAATACTAAGATTAATAATCCTGCAGCTTACTCAGTATCTAAAAGTGGTTTAAATTATCTTACAAAATGGTTAGCTGTCGAACTAGCACCTAAAGTTAGAGTGAATTCAATTTCTTTAGGGGGAGTTGAGAGATCACAAGAAAAAAAATTTATAAAAAAATATATTATTAATACTCCATTAAAAAGAATGGCGGTTGAAAAAGATATATTAGGATCTTTGATTTATTTAGGATCTAATTTATCTTCTTATATGACTGGACAAAATATTATAATTGACGGAGGCAAGAGTATCCCATAGAAAGATTTAATAGTTATGCAAAAATGTAAAAAGTGTTTTCTTCCAGAGACATATGAAACAATAGAATTTAACGAGAGATCATGTAATATATGTGACTCGAATATTAATCTAAAAAAAAAAATTAATTGGAGTAAAAAAAAAGAGGAATTAATCGAGTTAGTAAATAGATATAAGGGAAAATACGATTATGATTGTATAATTCCATTTAGTGGAGGAAAAGATAGCACATATCAAGCTTATTATATTGTAAAGAAATTAAAATTAAAACCTTTACTTATAAGATTTAATCATGGTTTCTTTAGAAAACAAGTTTTAAAAAATACGGAAAAAACTTTAAAAAAATTAGGGATTGATATTATAGATTTTACTCCAAACTGGAGAATTGTTAAAAAACTTATGTTTGAGTCTTTTAACAGAAAAACAGATTTTTGCTGGCATTGTCATACTGGCATATATTCTTATCCTATTAGATTAGCAATTAAATTTAATATTCCATTAGTTATTTTTGGAGAGCCATTAGCAGAAATGAGTGCTTATTATGATTATAGTGAAACAGAGTACGAGGATGAAGAAAAATTTGATAGAACAAGAAATTTAGGAATATCAGCAGACGACATGTACGGGATGATAAATTCAAAAGAAGATCCTATAGATAAAAGAGATTTGATTCCTTATACTTTTCCATCAAAAAAAGATTATGATAAAGCAGGAATTATGAGCATAAACCTTGGTTCATTTATAGAATGGGATTATGAAAAACAATTTAATATTATTAACAAGGAACTAGGTTGGAGTTCAGATGAACTAGAAGGTGTTCCAAATGAAATAAATAAAGCTGGTTCTAAAATTGAGTGTTATATGCAAGGAACACGAGATTACTTAAAGTTTATAAAAAGAGGTTATTCACGTATTTCTCAACTTGTCTCAATAGAAGCAAGAAAAGGAAAAATTTCTTCTGACCAGGCGAAAAAATTTTTAGAAGATGAGGGCAAAAAACCTCCCTCATTAGAAATTTTTTTAGATTTAATGGGTATAACTGAGGAAGAATTTAATAAGGTTGCTAAATCAATGTCAGTTCCACCATATGAGCATAAATTCGGTTCAAATAAAAAATTAGCAAAAAAAACTAAAGATTTTGATGATTGGTATAGAGAAAAGAATTAATGATTTTGATTGTGGATTACGGATCTGGAAATATAAGATCAATCTCTAATGCTCTTAAAATTCTAGGAATAAAAAGTAAGACAGCATCCCACCTTGAGGAGATAGATTTTAAATTTTCTCATATTATACTTCCAGGGGTTGGTTCTTACAATGATGCAATGCTAAACATGAAAAAAAAAAAATTTGATATTTTTTTGCGTGAAAACAACAAAAAAAATATTCCAATATTAGGTATATGCGCTGGCATGCAGATATTATCAACAGTGGGATATGAAAATTCAGTAACAAGTGGAATAGATCTTATTAAAGGTGAAGTAAAAAATATAATAGAGCTAATGCCAGACTATAAATGTCATGTGGGCTGGAATAATATTTTTGATACAAAGGAAAGCAATATTTTTAAAGATTTAAATTTAGATTGTGAATTTTACTTTGACCATAGTTTTTTTTTTAAACCAACTTTTAAAGAAAATATTTTATGTAAATCAAAATATAATTTAGATTTTTGCAGCGGGGTTATTAAAAAAAACTTAATAGGTTTACAATTTCATCCAGAGAAGAGTCACAAGAATGGACTAAAAATTTATAGCAATTTTTATAATTTATATCATGCTTAAAAAAAGAGTAATACCAACGTTATTGTTAAGTGGAAATAGATTAAAAAAAGGAATTAAATATGAAAATTACAGAGACGTTGGTGACCCAATATCTGCTGTGAAAATTTACAACAATCAATTTGCAGATGAGTTAATATTTATTAATATTGATAGAGAAAGTAGTCACAAATATTTGTGCAATTTATTAAAGAAGGTTTCAGAAAATTGCTTTATACCATTATGTGCGGGAGGCTCAATTGACAGCACGCTTAAAATCAGGGATTTACTTAATTCAGGTGCAGATAAAGTAATGATTACAACAGCTGCATTTAATGATCTGGAATTTATAAAAAAATCAATTAATATTTTTGGTGGCCAAGCAATTGTAATTGGTATTGATATTATTTCAGAAGATAAAAAATATTATTTGTCAACATATTCAAAAAAAAAAATTCACAAAGATACTAATATATTCAAATATGTAAAAAAATTTGAAGAAATTGGAGTTGGGGAAATTTTAATAAATTTTGTAGATTTAGATGGTACAATGAATGGACCAGACATAGAATTTTCAAAACAAATTGCGGAATATACCAATTTACCAATAATTTATTTAGGGGGAATAGGTAATGTTTTTCATATTCAAGATATTCTAAAAAAAACAAAAATCAATGCCGTTGCCTGCGCTAGTATTTTTCATTATGGTGATAACAACACAATAAGAATAAGATCCACTTTAAAAAACAAAGGTCTTAAACAAAGAAAAGTGAAATAATAATGTTATTAAACAAAATCAAAAATTATATTGCAAGGCCAGGGCACCTTTTTAAATCAAGCACTTATAAAGTCAGAAAAATTTACTATTATTTATCTTTAATATTTCATTTTAGAACATACTTATCTAGAAGAATTAATAAAAAAGAAAAATTTTTAGATGCTATTGATAAAGATAAAGGTTTTAAAAAAATTGAAAACTTTCATAACTTAAATCTAGAGAATATTGACCTAGAAAAATTAAAAAAAAACATTAACTTAGAAAAAAATCAACCAATCTATGATTTAATTAGTGATGAAGAATTTGACACTGATAGTGAAATATTTAAATTTGCGACAAGTAATAAAGTTATAAATATAGTTTCAAATTATTTAGGCTTTATACCTTTGCTAACAAATATATCAATTTGGCATTCACCAAATGACATTAATATTGAAAATAGTAGCCAATTTTTCCACTTAGATCATGAAGATATAAATCAGGTAAAGTGTTATTTTCTAATTGATGATGTTGATATGAAAATGGGTCCTACACAATTTATCGATGCATATAATAGTAAGATTATATTAAAAAAAATAAATTATAGAATTACTAAAAAGACTAAAAGAATTTCAGATAAAAATATTTTTGAGTATGTAAACAAAGAAGATATTAATTTTTGCGATGGAAAAAAAAATACAATGTTTTTCTTAGATACAAGCCAATGTTTCCATGCAGGTTCTAGAAAATCTGAAAAAAGTAGAACAATTCTTTTTTTTCAATATTTATCACCTTTTAGTAATCATCTCGATTGGTTTTGGAAAAGATCTGGTATATTAAATAAACCGAAATGGAAAAAAAGTAAATTAACTGATGTACAAAAAAAGGTTTTAGGATTTAAAACATAAATGATTAAATATTTAAGATCTAAAGTCTTTTTTAGACTGGTTAACTTTTTATTGAATAAAAAGAAAGAAAAACATAGATTTTTTTCAGCGTTTCATAATTTAGTTGTTAATTTTTTTTCATGCTTGCCCACTACTAAACTATCACAATTATTTTTTTTAACTGGAACAGATAAATATACTAATTATAAATTCCTTTATGATAATGTATTGCAAGGACTAATATCAAAAAAAAAAGTAAGAAGAATACTAGAGCTAGGCATAGGAGGCCACTCTAGAGATATTAATAGCGGTAAATCACTAATAGCATTTTCTAAATTTTATAAAAACGCTTTTGTTTACGGTTTAGATTTAGCTGATAAAAAATTTTTAGACAGCGGAAAAATAAAAACTTTGATCTGTGACCAAGGAGATAAAAGATCGCTTATTAAATTAGCTAAAAAAAATGGTCCATTTGATTTAATAATTGACGATGGAAGTCATTTTACAAACCACCAAAAAATAAGTTTTAATAGTTTGTTTAAATATTTAAACTTTGGAGGTGTGTACATTATCGAGGATATTGGAACCTCTTATATGAAAAGTTATTATGGAGACCCTTATCTATCTAAAAAAAATGTGGTATCGTATTTCTCAGATCTATCACATTGTGTAAATGATTATCAATTAATACCTGATTTGCATACAAAATATAAAAACTACTTAGACATTGATATAATTATATTTTTAAAAGACGCAATTGTAATCAAAAAAAATAAATCAATTAATAAACCTTTTTCAAAAAAAAAAGCCTTACAGAGTTTAAAAGAAATCGACTCTTTAAGAACAAAAAAAGGTATAAAAATTTTTAAATAAAAAATTATTTTTTGATGAACTAAAAAATTATGTTATAATAAATTTCAATAATGATTAATCTAAATAAATCCCAGTATTTTTCCGAACCTTATGTTCATTGTATTTTTCAGGAGATATTTTCTGAAGATATATATAAAAATATAGTCAAAAATTTTCCAAGTACATCAGACTTGATTCAGATGGAAGATTCTGATGGTAAGGGAAAATTTAAAAAATACCAAATATCATCAAGAAATCATCCTCAAAAATTTAAAAAATTGATGAAAAAAAATCAGACATTAAATGAATTATGCAAATATCTTTTATCATATGATTTCTCAAATTATTTATTAGAAACTTTATTAAAAAATAATATTGCATTTGGAGTACCCAATCGAAAAAAAACTTACATTAGAAAAATTTATGACTTAATTAAAAAAATTCTTCCTGGTTTTTTTTTGAAGCCAAAGGAAATTATAAATATTGTAGTTGAGTTTTCCTCTATTCCTATAAATGAAGGCTATTTGAAACCACATAGTGACGGTAGAAATAAATTAGCTAGCATAGTTATCCCAATAGTTGATAGTGAATGGAAATCAGAGTTTTGTGGAGGAACAAACCTACTTGAGCCCAAAGATGAAAAAAATATTTTTAATATTATAAATAAAACTTTAGAGTTTAATGAGACAAATATATTAAAAGTTGTAGAATTTAACAAAAATCAAATGCTTGTATTCCCTAAAACATATAATTCTTTACATTCTGTTGGTCCTTTAAAGGGTGATAGTAAAAACTACTATAGAAAATCAATTACAATGAACATAGAGAAAAAAATTATTTTTTAAATTTTGTATTGATATTGAAATTATAGATTATTTTTAAAATATATCTAAGTTAATGAAAAAAAAAATTTTTGTTCATATTGGAAATCACAAGACTGCCACGACTTCAGTTCAATATTTTTTGTTTAAAAATAGAAAATATTTGTTGAGTAAAAATTTAGTATATGCTGTTGGAGGAGGTATAGATTATAATAATAATAATGTATCTTGGGAGGCAATAAATCACTTTTATTTTAAAAAAAATAGACAAAATATAAAAGATTTATTATCAGTAATTAAAATTAATAAGGATAAAAATATTTTAATAAGTTCTGAGAACCTAGAAAATTTAAAATACAATTCAAAATTCAAAAATTTTATAAAACAAATTAAAAAATCTCATAAAATTGAGATAGTGTGGACAATTAGAGAACAATTTGCTTATTTAATGTCACTACTTACGACCTTAATGAACAAAGGAGCGTTTGTGAGCAATTTTGATCATTTAGTAAATCAGATAAAAAAAGGAAAATTCTATTTTCCCCCATATATTTTTTGGTTCAATTATGACTCACAATATAAAAGAATTTGTAAAATTTATAATGTTCAAAAAAAAGATATAAAATTAATTATATATTCTAAAAATACAAATATTTTTAAAGAATTTTTAAAAGTTTTAAAGTTTAATTTTAAAATTAAAAAAAACGAGATTACGGCTAACAAATCTCACGAATTATTTAGAAATAAATTAAATATTAAAAATTTTACAAAAAACTTTCTAAGAATAAAAAATAAAAAATTCAACAAAAACTTAACAAATTCAAAAAATGTCTTTTTTATAATAAATAAAAAGAGAAAATTAATTTATTCCCAAGATGATTTTTTTAAAATTAAAGAAGATTTAATAAAATATTTCAAAAAGCCAAATTTAGATTTATTTAAAAAATTCAATTTAAACGAAAATAAAATAAACAGTTTTTACAATAACTAAAAAACAAAAAATATTTTTTTTTACAAATAATCTAATTCTTTTTTAAAGTTTTTTTCAACGTATTTTTTCAATCCAAATCTACTAATAGCTTTAAGATTGCCATAGGGTCTTTTATTAAATGTTGCCCTAGAACATTTATTACAAAACAAGTCTTTTTTTTCTTTTGAGAATTTTTTGGAAAAAATTAATTGATGTTTTTTTAATAAGCTAGAATTCCATATTGTTTCCATATCTTGTTTAAAAATATTACCATATTTTTCGTGACCGTACGCATCATCACAACACAAAACAACATCACCATTAACCATCACTTCCATTCTTCTTAGAACTTTATAATTATATAACTTACACCCAGCAACAAAGTTGGTTTCATTTATAATCTGTTCTTCGCCTGATATTCTGTTAACTATCCAATTAAAAACTGGGTGTGCTTTAAAACCATATTTTTTTAATTCGGCCACAAGTAATTTAATATTATCTAAATCATTAGGAGTTTCATTACATCCTCTTATGGGTATTTCAAATCTTTTAACTAATTTTGGGAATTCTTTAGAAACATAAATTAAATTTTTTATAGTTTTATCCAAATCTACTTTCATATGTTTTTTTACTTCTTCTCTAGTGGTTCCAATAATTGAAATTCGTATTTTTTCACATAGATAATCTTTATATTTATTAAGAATCTCTAACCTTTCTTTCTTAAGCGAAACAGCATTAGTGGTAATTTGAACTTTATAATTATATTCTTTGGCCTTTTTAAAAATTAATTCTAGATGTTTCGTAATTAATGGATCAGAATACCTATAAGGTAATACTACAGCTTCTTTTTCAAAATTATATTTTTTAATCAAATATCCAAATTGATCTAGTATATTTTCAACATTTTCAACACTCATTGCTTTTCCTCTATAACCTTCCTTATGTTGCAAGATTGAGTAAGGACACATTGAACACTGAGCATTACACAATTGTATTGGCTCAAAACATAGAGATGTTGGATATTTTAATCTAGGAATTTTAAACATAGTTCTATTAGAATTTAGTCATAACTCATCTATTTATTTTAAAAATATAATTAGAGAACTTTTAGCATTAATCAATATGTTATACTATATATTTGTCACTTTTTTTACATAGAAATACAATTATTAATCATTTTCATTTTTTTTTTAAATATTTATCCAATTCATTAATTACATAATCAATCGAAAGATTATTTTCACAATGATTTTCATGTTTATTACAGTTAAAGGTATAACATGGATAACACTCTAATTTTGAATTGTTTTCTATAATAATATTGTTTGAATATTTAAAAGCCTCGATTGGCAATACACCAGTGTGAATTAAAAAATTTTTTTTATTTAAAGCAGAGGCCAGATGATTATACATGCCCTCCATACAGATCATAAACTCTGAATTGTACATTATAAAAGCTAATTCTCTTAAGGATATATTAAAATAACACTTTTTAGTTTTTTTTAATACAAATTCACCCGGTCTTCCTACTTGTATCCAATTTATATCTTTGTACTTATCTATTATTTTTTGAATTTTTTTTGGCCCCCAATTTTTATTTTTCATGTAAGTTTTTTTAGCTTCAGAATGAATTAAAGAGTAGTTTTTGGGTAAATTAAATTTTTCTTGATAATCATTTATTTCATTGTCAGATAAAAATATTTCATTTTTAAAATTATTTGAATTCAAATTCATGTCAAAATGAAAAGCAGAAGCTAATCCAAAATGAGTGTTTTTAGGATAGAATTTCATAAAATGGAATTCGTTGGTTTGAGCAATTTTATTTCTATAAGATTTTATACATTCACCTTGAAATAAATTTAAAAACTTTAATAATATTTTTCTATTAAATAAATTTTTTAAATTATAAACTTTACTAATTTTTGGATTATTTTGAAATAATTCGGGATAATTTGAAAATATAATTATTTTTAATTTTTTGTTATAAATTTTAGCAACTATACCAGTCATACATAGATGATCTCCTATTGCGTTGCCATATCTAAATATTATCAAATAATTTTTTTTTTTTAAAAATGAATTAATTTTATTATTTAAAAATGTTACTAATTTTTCTGATAAATATTTAATTTTAAACAATTTTTGATCCAGATATATATAATTTATTTATTAAATAATAATAAAAATTATGTTTTTTATTTGGCTTTTTAATACAATTTATACCTATAATAATCATCCTAAATAACAAAAAAAATAATGTAAGAATTTTAGTAAATAAAAAAAAAACTACAAAATATATCAATTTTTAATCTCTTTACTTAATTTTTACAATGTATATAGAGTAATTTTAAAATTATTTAATAAATATTATCAATGAACGTTTTAAAAAAAATATTTTCACCTCTTTGCTTAAGTTTTTCCTTATCTATACTGATATACACATACTATAGGTCTGAAATTTCTTGGGGTGGAAATAGAAGTGAATATTATTTCACTTACTATATTTTATCATTCACATTAATTCTTTTTTCTATAATTTCATTTTTTTTAGGTCAAAAAATTAAAGAATATCTAATTATATCAGGTCTAAGTTTTATCGTATCAGTATATATTTTTGAAGGATATCTATCCTATGAAAAAAAACCTCCGCAAGCAAAAATTTATGAAAAAGAGACAGGAAAGAAATGGGATGACCGACAAAGATCTAAAATTTACAAAGATATGAAAAAATTTAATAATGAAATAACGGTAACCGTTCATCCAAGCTACTATATAAACAGAGAAACAGATATTTTTCCTTTGTCGGGAATTTCAAACTCTAAAACAATTTACTGCAATGAAAATGGATATTTTTCTATTTATCAAAGTGATAGATATGGCTTTAATAATCCAGATGAAGAGTGGGACAGTAATGAAATTGAGTATTTATTAGTAGGAGACTCCATGACTCATGGAGCATGCGTTAATAGACCAAATGACTTTGGATCAGTTTTAAGAAATTTATCTAATAAAACAGTTTTAAATTTAGGTTATGGTGGCAATGCTCCCCTAACTCAATATGCTACTTTAAGAGAATTTATTAGCCCTAAAGTTAAGAAAGTTTTATGGATTTTTGTAGAGAACGATGTAGGAGGCTTAATAAAAGAATTAAATGCTAAAAATAAACTTCTTACAAATTATATTTCAGATCTTAATTATACACAAAATCTTAAATTAAGACAAGATGAGGTAAATACTTTGGGTTACAAAACAATAGAAAAAGAATATACAGAAATTAGAAAAGTTAAACAAATTAATTTTTTAAAACTTAACACAATTCGAGAAAAATTTAATAATTTATTACCTGAAAAATACCGTCCTTACGAAGATTTTAGACAGGTACCATTAGAAACTAAGTCATTCAAAATGATTCTTAAATTAGCAAAAGATTTAGTAGCTCAAAATAATTCAAAATTATATTTTGTATATTTACCATTATGTGAAAGATATAAAACAAAAACAAAAGGCTGTTACTATAAAAAAGGAGAATATGACGATAGTAATTATAGATTACTCAAAAAAATCGTTAATGAACTAGATATTCCTTTTATTGACACACATACTGAAGTATTTTTAAAAGAAAAATTTCCTACAAAACTTTTTCCTTTCGAGCTAAATAAACATTATAACGTAGAAGGATTTAGAAAAGTTTCCGAAGCCACCTACAATTTGACAAAGGATTAATTATGAACGATATTAAACCAGGCACAAACAAAGGTTTTGGAATAGTTTTTTTTATAGTTTTTTTTTTAATATCTATTTATCCATTAATATATGGTAAAAAATTAATAATTTGGTCTTTAATTATTTCTTTTGTTTTTTTAGTTTTAGCGTTATTTAAGCCGGGTTTACTAGCACCATTAAATAAACTGTGGTTTAGATTTGGTATTTTATTAGGGAAAGTTATTTCACCTTTATTAATGGGTATCATTTTTTTCTTTATGGTTACACCAATAGGTTTTCTTATGAAGATACTTAAAAAAGACTTGTTAAATCTTAAATTTAATAGAGATAAATCTTATTGGATTGAAAATAAAGGCCCAAAAAGTAAAATGAAAAATCAATTTTAATATGAGTTTTATAAAAGAATTTTGGGAATTTTTAAGAGTTAGAAAGAAATATTGGCTTTTACCAATAATTATCTTGTTGGCTGTGTTTGGAGGACTAATAGTGCTCACTCAAGGTTCAGCTGTAGCCCCATTTATTTACACAATTTTTTAAAGTGAAATCAATTTTAGGCATATCTGCATTTTATCATGACAGCGCAGCCTGTCTTTTAAAAAATGGAAAGATTATTGCAGCTGCTCAAGAAGAAAGATTCACAAGAAAAAAGCATGATTCAAGCTACCCAAAAAATGCAGTTCAGTTTGTTCTGAATTATGCAGACTTAAAATTAAGTGAGGTGGATCAAATAGTATTTTTTGAAAAACCTTTTTTAAAATTTGAAAGATTACTTGAAACCTATGTTGCTTTTGCGCCAAAAGGATTTGAATCGTTTAGTAAAGCAATGCCTTTATGGATAAAAGAGAAACTATTTCAAAAAAATCTTTTATTTAATAAACTTAAAGAACATGACAATAATTACAGATCTGATGAAAATATTTTTTTTTCAGACCATCATTTAAGTCATGCCGCAAGTGCATTTTTTCCATCTCCATTTGAGGAAGCAGTAGTTTTAACTGCTGATGGAGTGGGGGAGTGGGCAACCACAACCGTAGCATTAGGAAAAGGCAATGAATTGGATATTAAAAAAGAAATTCATTTCCCACATTCACTAGGATTACTTTATTCTTCATTTACTTACTATATAGGATTTAAAGTTAATAGTGGTGAATATAAGTTAATGGGTTTAGCTCCATACGGAAATCCTAAATATGTGGATAAGATAAAAAAGTTGGTCGATATAAAAGAAGATGGAACTTTTAGATTAAACCAAAAATATTTTAATTATGCCACAGGTCTTACAATGACCAATGACCATTTTCATAACTTGTTTGGAAAAAAGCCTAGAGATCCTAAAAATGAAAATCTTACTCAATTTCACATGGATATAGCATCGTCTATTCAAAAAGTAACAGAAGAAATAATGATTAAATTAGCTAAATCAATTCGTAAAGAATTCGGAATTGCTAATTTATGTCTTGCTGGAGGAGTTGCATTAAATTGTGTAGCCAATGGTAAAATTCTTAGAGAAAAAATTTTTGATAAAATTTGGATACAGCCTGCCGCAGGCGATGCCGGGGGGTCTTTAGGAGCAGCTTTAGCTCTATGGTATATTGATCAAGGAAATAAAAGAATTGTAAATCACATTGATGACATGAACGGATCTTATCTAGGATCAGAATTTACTCAGGAACAAATCGAAAATGAACTTAAATCAGTTGGTGCTAATTTTAATATATTTGATTATGAAAATTTAATTGACAAGACGTCTGATTATTTATCAAATCAGAAAGCGATTGGCTGGTTCCAAGGAAGAATGGAATTTGGACCAAGAGCACTAGGTGGAAGATCGATTTTAGGCGACCCCAGATCAGATAAAATGCAAAGAAATTTAAATTTAAAAGTTAAATATAGGGAAAGCTTTAGGCCATTTGCTCCTTCAGTTTTAATTGAAGATTTGTCTAATTGGTTTGATCTAGATGTTGACAGTCCATATATGCTTTTAGTTGCTAATATTAATTCTCAAAAACAAATTAAAATGAGTGATGAACAAAAAAAATTGTTTGGTATTGATAAATTAAATGTAAAAAGATCTGAAATACCCGCTGTTACTCATGTTGATTATTCAGCTAGAATTCAAACTGTTTCTAAAAAAACTAATGAAAGATTTTATGATTTAATATCTAGATTCAAGGAAAAAACTAGTTGCCCATTAATTGTAAATACCTCTTTTAACGTAAGAGGCGAACCAATTGTAAATACACCAACAGATGCCTATAATTGTTTTATGGGAACTGAATTAGATTATTTAGTGATTGGAAATTGTATTCTAGATAAAAAAAAACAAGACCAAAGTTTTAAGAAAGATTATATTAAAGAATTTGAACTCGATTAAATTATATGTTTAAAAATAAATTAATTTCTATTCAAAAACTTAATAAAAAATTAATAAAATTTAAAAAAAATAAAAAGAAAATAATATTTACTAATGGCTGTTTTGATATTTTGCATTCTGGTCATATTAAACTACTTATTAATTCAAAAAAAAAGGGTGATATCCTAATAGTGGGTTTAAATTCAGATAAATCTTTTTTTTTAAATAAAAAAAAATTACCAAAATTCAAATTTTCTCTTAGATCATTATATTTATCTGAAATTAGATCTGTTGATTTTGTCGTAAAAATGAATAATCAAAGCCCCATTGATTTATTAAATGAAATTAGACCACATCTACATTGTAAGGGAGGTGATTATAAGAAAAAGAATTTGTTAGAATATAAATTTCTAAAGAAAATGAATATCAAAATTTATATAATGCCAATTAAGGAAAAAAAAATATCTTCCTCTAAAATTACTTTGTAAATTTAATTAAATGTTTAAAAATATCAATATGTTTAGGATTTAAGGATCTATCATCTATAAATAGATCGTAGCTTGGTTTCCCCATAATTAATTTATTATATTGAATTCCCCATTTTTTTAGCTGAGTCTGTGTTTTACGTTTGTATTTTTTATTTACTAATTTTATATTTTGATTTGTTCTACCCATATATCTCGAGGTGTAAAAATTTATAGTATGTCCCCTTTTTTTTAGATTGTTAATCAAATTAATAATTTTTTTATTTGGCTTTGATTTTTCATAATAATTTTTTTTGGTGTAACAAATTGTATTGTCTATATCGAAAACAAATATTTTTTTTTTAAATTTTAAAGCCACTATCTACTGCATCATTATAGAATTGTTTTACTGTGTCATTAGAAATTTTATTTAAATCTTTTCCAAATTTATTATATTTGTTAATTAAATCAGATGTTAAAGTTATAATATCAAATCCAGATCTTTCAGCTTTTATAATATCAAAAGCCATTCTGGCGCTAGCCCATAAATATTTAAATTTTCTATTTTTATTTCCAATTATCTCTTTTAAGTAATTTTCTCCATCAATACCACTATCATAAATTCGCCCCACAAATATTGATAGAATATTATTTGTATCTTTTACAATTGGAACCAATTTCAGTATTTGATCCATAGTTAAAATAGCAGTCACGTTTATTTGTATTTTTTTGTTAACAAGATTTTCAATTAATTCATATGTTGTTTCCCCAGTTGTTAGCATCACTGGTACTTTTACATAGACATTATCAGAAATTGTTGAGAGAATTTTAGCTTGATTAATAATCTCTTTTTCTGTGTCTGCAATTACCTCAAGCGAGATAGGTTTATTTCCTGCAAGTGAAGCGTACTTTTTGCAAGCATCAAGATAATTAGAAATTTTTAATTTTTTAAATATCGATGGGTTGAATGTAAAACCTTTAATTTCAGGTGAGATCAAATTAATAATTTGATCCTCAGTTGGGCCATCATGATAAATTTCTATTTTACTTTGCATATTTTTTTTCGAGTATTTCACAAATCATGTGTAGTAAAACAATATGAGTTTCTTGTACATGAGAAGTCACATTTGATTTTACAACAAAAGAAATATCAGATATTTTTTTTAGTTCTCCTCCTGATTTTCCTATTAAAGAAATAACCTTCATTCCAATTTTTTTCGCTTCATTAGCTGCCTTTACTAAATTCATTGAAATGTTATCTCTTATACTTCCACCCCCGGTAGAAATCAAAAATAAAATATCATTTTCTCTACCAAGTGCTGATACTTGCCTTTCAAAAAAACTGTCGAAATTAAAGTCATTACCCCAAGCGGTAAGTGCAGTCATACTGGAACCTATATCGATTGCAGGCAATGCTTTTTTATTTTTATTTTTAAATGTACAAGTAAGTTCCCCTGCAAAATGGGCAGCATCAGAGCATGAACCTCCATTTCCACATACAAGTAATTTGTTATTATTTTCAAAGCATTCAATTATATTTTTAGATATATCTTCAATTATATCTTTTCTTTTTTCTAAGTCATCGAGACTTATTTTTAAGTTATTTATATATTCATTATAATTAATCATTTAAATCCCATTTATTTTTCGAAAATAATTTAAGCTCTTTTTTATCTACAGGGCTAGTTCCGAGCTTAGTACAACATATGGCAGCACAACATGAGGATAAATAAATATTATCTTCAAAAGGAACATTATTTATATTACAAATTGCAGAGCAGCTTAAAAAAGCATCCCCAGAGCCTATTGGATCTATCACGTTAACTGGTAAAGCTGGGAACTTATAGTATTTTTCCATATTCTTTGCCATTAAACCTTTTGCACCTAATTTTAAAATTATTGTGTCAAATTTAAGTTTTTCACACAGTTTAAAAAATATCATTTCATCATTTGAATGCCAATCTTTTAAGTAATCTCTGGCCTCACTATCATTAATAGATATTAAATTTATATCAGTATAGTCCTCAACATTACCTTTTCTATTACTAACCTGGGTATCGACTACAATTTTTTTATTATTTCTTTTAGCTATAAGAGTTATCTCATCAATAACATTTTTAGATAGCATTCCATGACGGCTATCAGAAAATAAAACACAATCAAAATATTTAATTTTTTTAGTTACTATTTTTTTAATTTTATCCAATATTTTTTTTGACGTATCCTTATTTTCTAAAATATCAAGTTGCAAAAGTTTATACCCATCAACCATAAATCGTTCTTTTGAAGTGGTCGGTCTTTTATCGTCAATTATGACATTTATTTTTTTTTTTAATTTATTTGATGATTTTACAAAAGTTTTTCCATAATCATTTCCAATTAAAGTAATTAATTCTGCTTTTGCACCCAGGGATAATATGTTATTCAAGAACAAGCTTGCTCCTCCAAAAAATTCCTCAGAATATAATTTTTTTACTGACAAGGTGGGTGTTTTAGCAGTTTTTCCTATCGCATTACAAATAGTATATCGATCTAATATAAAATCTCCAATGATTAAAATTTTTGATTTATTAAATTTTTTAATAGTTAAATCATAATTTTTCTTTATAAAAATTTTTTTAAAATTTTTTTTCATATTATTTTAGCAATTTCACAAAATTTTCTTGATATATAATTGTTATTTATAGAAGAATTTAACATTTCATTTGTGATATATTTTAGGTTGTATGCTTCTTTGAATAATTTACAAATAATGTCAAAAACATCCTTATTTTTATGCAGCATATATTTTCTTGATAAAGCATTTTGGTCATACTGTTTAAACATTAACTTTTTTAAATATTCTTTTACAATATATCTTTTTGAATAGTATCTTTCGAAATCTATATCTAAACCAATTTTCCAAGGTTGGGTTATACGGTTCGTTGTATGTAATAAAACTGTATTTTTATCTAAAATATCATGAGTATTATATTTTTTTTCTATTTGAAGTATTTTTAATGAATTATCAAAATTAAGTTTCATTAATTGCGAATAATCCACTTTAAAATTAAAAAGATCATTAATAATATTTTCAAATTTCCAACTTATTTTATTTGAGTTTATCACCATCATTTCCGACCTAGCTATCTCATTATAAAAAGTACATGCAAGATTTGAGTCATTATTATTAAATTTTTCCATTAAATCTTTAGGACTTTTCAAAGCAAATATGTCTGGATCTATTACTAAAATTTTATTTTCAAAATTGTCAAGTTCAGGAGCCAAAAAGCGTAATAGTGTAAATGACTGCAAATCATCTTTATATAAAGTTTCTTGTTTATTTCTTAAAATTTTTTTATTAAAGTTTTTTTTCAATAAATCGTTATTTTCAACACTCATTATATTAACCTCACATCCAAATCTTTCAAAAGAGTATTTGGCGACATTGGCAGCAATTGATTGGTATCTATTTGACTGAATATAAACTTTCATTTAATAGTAATTACTTTTAAATATTTAAAAAATTTTAATAAAGAAAATTGCATGATGATTATTATAAAAAAGCTGAAATTCTTTATAAAAACTTTTTTAAGAATAATCTATTATATTTTTAGCAATGAAAGAAGATATTTAGGTCTATTATTATTAATATTGTATTACAAACCTAAAAATATTTTGGAAATTGGTGTTTATAATGGGAGAAGATCTTTACAGATGATTGAAGCAGCTAAGATTTTTAAAAATAATGTTGAGTACTACGGATTTGATTTGTTCGAAGGTCTTTCACCTAAAATGCTTAAAAATGAAGCGAGCAAGAAACCAATGGCAATTACTGAGATAAAAAAGCTTCTGGCAGGTCATGAAAAAATATTTTTATATAAAGGTTTTACAAATAAAACTCTAAAAAAATTTGTAGGTGAAAAAAAAAAAATTGATTTTATTTTCATAGACGGTGGTCATTCTGTTAAAACAATTAAAGATGATTATATTAATTCTGTTAAATCAGCATCTAAAAAATCAATAATCATTTTTGATGATTATTATAATCCAGATTTAATTGATATAAGTAGGTTTGGAAGTAATAAGATATATAATCAATTAAAAAAACAATCATATCGCCCAAAATTTCTACCATTTAAAGACAAGTACCATGAAAATGGGAAAATAAATGAAATCGAGATGTTTTTTGTTACAAATAACAAATTTAAGTCTTAATTAAAAAATAAAAATTTCAAATGCA
>CEQL01027378.1_pt1 | contig 24090 bp, 20 predicted proteins | sample 356281 | NCBI WGS metagenome assembly CEQL01 (sample SAMEA2621203, study PRJEB7988) | marine metagenome | biome: marine biome (ENVO:00000447); feature: surface water layer (ENVO:00002042); material: "saline water (ENVO:00002010), including plankton (ENVO:xxxxxxxx)" | depth 5 m
TTACAAAAAATTATAGTTATAGTAATCTATCAAATTTTGAAAAATGTAGATTATTACAATCAATTTATGATGAAAAATGTTTGAATAAATGGAAAAAAATTCGCTCAATATACTTATATCTTAATAAAAATAAAAAATTCATATTTGGATTTAATAATAAATTATGGATTTCTAAGAAAAAATACTGGAAAACTTGTTTTCATAAAAAAAATGATTTATTAGCTCAAATTGATAATATTGAAAATGTATGTATAATGAGTAATGATAAACTTGAATATTTAAAATTATTAAGAAAAAATATTAATGAATATAGATCTGATTATGGTATCACTATAGGATTAGTTCTTAATCGATTGTTTATCCCAGATATTGTCTCCTTGATTTATAAATATATATAATAAATTTATTACTATATATATAATATTCATTCATCCTTTCTCTTCTCTTTTATAAAATATGGCAATGATTCATATATATTTGTTATCATTACTACTTTGAAATTTTCATCCTCTATACCTCTTCCTTCTTCTTTCATCAATTCAAATTCAAACTCATTCTCTTTTGGTATCAAAGCTGTCTTTATTCCTGCCTTTTTTGAACCTACTAATTTTGCTTCTACACCTCCTATAGGTAATGCTTTTCCTAATAAATCTATTTCTCCTGTTACTGCTACTTCCTGATTAATGTATTTATTTGTCAAGTAACTATAAATTGCTATACATATTGCTATTCCTGCTGAGGGTCCATCTTTTGGCATACCTGTACTTGGACAATGTATATGTAAACCAAATTTTAAATCTTCTTTATTAAATTCTGGTATATCTTTTGTTACTAAATTTATTGCTATTGTTTCTGCACAACGCATTGACTCTTTCATTGTATCTCCTTGTGTACCAGTTAATAATAAATTTTTACTTGTATATGATTTATCTACTTGTATTGGTAATATACCTCCTATTCCTAGTGTATTTGCATACATCCCATTTATCTGACCTATCAATGGATCCATTGATATTGATTCTCTTCTTACTTTATTTATATGTTTAAGTACATCTTTTATTAAAAAATGATCTATTACAAACTTAGTATTTGCATCACATAATCTACGTAAATTTAATTCTTGTATCAAATTTTCTAGAATCCTTTTTAATTGTCTTGCTCCTGCTTCAAATGTATAATCACATATTAAGGTTTCTAACTCATCTGTTCCTATTTTAATATCATCCGGCTCTATGTCTACCAATTCTGCTATTTCTGGTATTAAATGCTTCATTGTTACTGATTTTTTATCCTCCATTGTCAATGCATTTGTCTCTATTACTGTCATTCTATCTAGCAATATTGGATCTATTTTTCTTCTATCGTTGAATGTAAATACCATTACTGATTTTGATATATCTAATGGTATTCCCTCAAAGTATTTGTCATATATCTCATTATTTTGACTTTTATCTGTTAAATGTGTCAATATACTCATTATTTCTATTCCATTTTCTGTTTTACTTACCTTATCCAATTCATCAAATAAAAAAATTGGATTCATACATTCACAATCCATCAATATATCTACAATTCTACCCCAATTTGAACCTTGATAAGTATAACCATGTCCTACTAATGATGATGCATTTGTTGATCCTCCTAATGGTATAAATCCTACTGGTCTTGGCTTTCCTGTTTGATCTACTAAACAATTTGCTAGACCTTTTTTTATCAACGTCGTTTTACCATTTCCAGGTGGACCTTCCAATCCTATTACTATTCCTGATTGCCCACCTGACATCCATCTTGCTATTAATCTTTTTAATTGAGTCTTTACTAAGTCATGACCATGTACTGATTTTTCGAATATTTCTTGTACTTTATTTAAATACTCATGTTGTTTCTCTCTTGTTTTTGATAATTTTAAGGTTGCGTTTTTACAAAATTCATTCGTTTCTGGATCATTTAAATATTCTTCAAATAGTTTCAAATAATTATTACCATGATTTCCTACTATCTTTGAAGGAAACTTCTTAACAAATTCATCATACAAACTTTTTCCTGAATCTTCCAAGTCTAATTCATTTTTTATTACTCCAAATGGAATTTTCAATATTCCATCTAAATATTTTTGAGCTTTTGGTGCACTGTCCATTGAATTATTCATTGTTTTTAGTTTTTCATATGCTTTGGATTTTATTTTATCATCTGCTTTCATTGCTGATATTCTAAACTCATAGGGCAATTTCAATTCAAAATCTATTTTTTTTCTTGGTGATGGCATCTTAAAAACATTTATTTTTTTTTGTAATTCCCAATCCAAATATTTCTCTGAAAATGATCTTTGTTTATATAAATAATTTGCCAAATCTATCATATCCAGTTCCAATAAAAAACTCACAAAATCTATTCTCATATGATCCATTAAAAATTCATACTCTGCCAATACTAAATTATATTCTATATTTTTATAAAACCCATGCTTGTCTCTCCAATGTTTTACCCTATTTGTCAAATGTCTTATATCATTTACCAATAAATCTCTATAACTTATTGAATTTACATATTTCTCTCCATCTTCTTTACTTATATCATATTTCTTTTTTAAATCATCATATAACAAATTCAAAGGTAATTGTTTCCTATATAAACGTAACACATCTGGATCTATTAAACCAAATATTTTTAAATTATAAGTCTCTTGATCTATTTCTACACATATACCATACAATTTTCCATTTGTCTCTGGTAAAGATGGTCTTACTGGTACTATATTAATTGTACCAATATACTTTTCATTTTCTATTTTTTTCAATATTTTTTTGGTTATTGAACAATTTATTGGCTTTATATTATATTTATAATTCTTTTCATAATCTGAATATCTTACCAAAGTTTTTAATTCTTTTTCTTTTTTTACATCTGATATATCCACATCTATTCCCAATTCTTTTATTGTTTTTTCTATGTTTACAAATCCATTCTCTCTTACTACATTTACCCAACAATGTTCTAAATATTTTGTCATTAAATAATGCAACTTTACTGGTATTTCTTTATATCTATCCAGTAATCTATTCAAATTCTTTATTTTATTTATCTTTTTTATTATCAATATTGAATCTATTCCACAATCCATTATGTATGTTGTCATTCTTGCTATCTTTTCTCTTAATAGTCTTCTTTTATAATAACTTTGAAATAATGGGTTCAACAAAGTTATTAAATTTTCCATATATATATTCACTATTTTATTCTTTTTTCATAAAAACATATATTATTAATCCCAAATTTAACATTTCAAATAATACATTCTCTCCTATATTCGTTAAATAATTATTATTTATTCCAAATATATAATTTGATAAACCTAACAAAAATATTACTATCATTTTTGTTTTTTCTAATCCATATTTTACCGGTATAGTATCTACGTTATTATCTTTGTCTTCCTCTATATCTCTTATATCCAATATTACACTTGATGAAAACATTGTCAATGTACAAGGCAAATAATCCAATGGATAACTTAAAATTTCATAACTATTATCATTCAATAAACAAGGCAATACTACCACTGATAATGTCCATAATATTGATATATATAATGGCTTCATTATCGGTGCTATCTTTTTTATATCTTTATAATAATCAGTTGATAGTAATACACATAAAAATGGTAGTATATTTTCTACACCTTCCTCATTTGTCAAAAATATTACTATCGCAAAAAATAATGTATCAAATAATATTTTATACTTCTCTTTATTCTCTATTAAATATTCAAATAATTCCTGCTTCTTTGTTATATACTTCTTCTTCTCCCACTCTAAGGCATCTAAATATCTATCCTTTCCATATGTATAATATCCTAATACAAATTGCATCAATACTATCTTTAAACTTGTTATGTCATATCCATAATGCAACTTTGTAAATACATTCTGTATTATATTTAATGGTATTCCTATATCTACTCCAGATAATGCACTCACACTACTCATTTGTACTATACCTCTTGTTGACCTCCTTACATTCGTATTTAATGAGTTTAAAAACGAATCTATTTTCATTTATATTCAAATTCTATTTATTTATGTTTATTTATACGAATATTCATAAATCTTTTAAATATTTTACTATCTCTTTGTGATATTTATCTACATCTTCTCTATTATTACTTCCTCTACTTATTGAATTATGTATTATATTTGACCACTTTAAATCTAATATATCAAAATGACCAAAATCTGATATCATTATATAATTCTTATTTTTATTCTTTATTTTATTGTAATCCAAAAATAATCTCTTTATTGGCGGTACTGGTGGTAATAATTTCCATCTACTTGACTTCTTCGATGATATGTATAATATATTATTCACATTTGGTAAATCTATTAAACACTCTTTTTTCTTTCCTGAAAACATTGATTTCATTAATGCATATATATCTAACTCTAATAAATCATTTATATATTCCTCCATATTTTCATTCAAAATAAACTTTTCTTCACTCTTCTTCAATATTATTGGATCTATCATTACTATATTATCCACATTTGGATATTTTTCTACCACTTTTAACATATTATTTACTCCTGTTGAATATGATACTAAAGTTATATTCTCATCCTTTAATAATATATCATTTATCAAATTACAATCATAATTCGTATTTCCTGTTGATTCAAATACATTTATCCCTTCTCCTTCTACATTTTCTTTAAATTCTTTCGTCAAATCAACCGGTAATTGATCATTATAATTTAATTGTATTGGAAAAAATAATATTGAACTTTTTTCTGCTGTTACTAATCTATATCCACTACATAATTGTAAATACAGTATTAATAAAATATATCTTAACATTTTCCTTTATATTTATTATCTTTTATCTTTAAATATTTATTAGTTTTTATTATTTAGTAATTATTATTTTTTATTTGTATATCTTATTATACAATGTTTATCAAATATCTTTTCCCTTTTTTTTCATTCTTTTCTATTGTTCATTCCTTCAACAATCCTTCACCTATTGAAAATCATTCTTTTTTTCCATTCCACGATTCTATACTTCTAAGTAATAACAATAACATTTTTGATAATCTTGATTCTTCTCATTTTAAATCATTTCTTGAACACACTGAAAAAGACATCGGTAAATTTACTGTTCTTAAAATATCCTCTCTTTTACCTCACTTTGACTCTATCGGACACAAAATCCTTCACGCTAATAATGAATTTGTTGTTCAAGTTTTAGCTAATCCTCATATCTCTGACTCTTTTAAAAAAGACCTTATTCTTAACGCTATTAAATTAGCTCAACACGGTGATGATTTCGGTAGTCAACTTTTACAAATGTATTATGACATTGTTGATTATTCGTTATAATCTATTATATAAAACAAGATTTACTTTATATAATATGAAACTCAATTTTCTTAAATTTGTTTACAATAGTCTTCTCACTGGAATGCCATTGCTTACCTATAACCCTTTCAATCAAAATACCTTTCACGCTCCTATGACTGTTAGACCTTTTAGCACTTATATCAATTTTAGATTATCTGATGAACAAGTTGATTTCTTTAATCATTATATTCAACAATACTCTAATCTATCACTCATTCCTGTTAAAATTCTTGAAAACTCTCCTGAAGAATACATTATTAGTGTTAATATTTATAATTGTACTAGTCCTGTTTTTCTTAACAATAAAAAAGAAATTACTAGATGTGAAATCAACACATATGTTCAAGATAATGATCACAATGGCACAATCATTCTTGATTATCTATCTAATGAAATCTCAATGGACCCTGTAAATATTTTTAAAAAAAAAGACAACATCTCTTTCAGTCATAATGATATTTTTAATTATATTAATTGTCACTCTCTAAAAGAAAAAATCTCTCTTTCATTTTATTATACTCCATATTATTGTTACAAAAATTTTATAAATGATGCTCTTATCAAATACACTGATCGTATTTATTACAAAAATGGCCTTTTTGACAAAGTTTTCTTTGATTCATCTCTATCTTACGCTAATGTAAAATCTCCTTATTTTCATCACAATTTTTCTTTCATCTATCAAGATATTAATTTTACTGATATTCATAGTATCTTCTTTTTTGAAAATTATTTACAATTCATCGGTGGTATGTGGGACAATTTATTTTCTAAACCTTAATAAATATGTGAAATATGTTGTCAAACCAAATAATATTGACCCCCACAATCCATCTAATATTACTGTTGTTAATTTCCAATTCTTTAATATTGCATAATTTGTAGTCTCATACACACCATATATTACTAAACCTAATATCATTGCTTCATATACACTTTTTTTTGGCTCTAATATAAAATAATTTAATGAAAATATCAATAATAAATAACAAAATACTGCTCCTAATATTTTCAATTTCATAGGCTCTTTTTGTACATCCATTATTTGTCTTTTAAAATAACCTGCTGTTGATGTTAAATATATACTATCTAGTAATAACATTATAAATCCAGGTATCACAAAACCATTTATCACTTTAATACTGTTCATTTTATTATAATTAGATTTTTATTCTTTATTTAATATAAATTATCTTTATGGATAGACCATCTTGGAATGAATATTTCAAAGAAATCACTTTAGCTACATTAAAAAGATCCCCTTGTCATAGATTACAAGTCGGTTGTTTACTTGTTCTTGATAATCGCATTATCTCTCAAGGCTATAATGGCTTTCTACCCGGATGCCAACATAAAAGTATTGTTAGAGATAATCACGAACAAGCTACTGTGCACGCTGAACAAAATGCTATATGTGATTGTGCTAAAAGAGGTGTTTCTTGTAATAATTCTACTGCATATATTAGTCATTTTCCTTGTTTAATATGTACTAGGTTATTATTAGCATCTGGTATATCTAAGATTTATTATATTAGTGATTACAAAAACGATGATTTGGTTAATCATTTTTGTCAGGAAAAAGGTGTCATTATTGAAAAAATATAATTTTATATAAATAATATTAAAATTATATCTGTATATTATTATATGATATTAAATCTACCATATGATATTAAATGGAGTATTGCCAGTTACTTACAAGATCTTGATTTAAGACGTCATTTTAATATTTTTAAAAAAATAGATTTGAATAAATTTGATGTTCTTAATAGAACTATTAGAAAAAATATGCCTTGTAATAATAACCTATTAACAAAAAACCATACCTTCGCTAGATGCAATTTTCATAAAAATTTCGAGGATTCTCACCTTTCTATTTGTAATGATTTTATGGACATATTTATAGACATTTATGATTCTAAAGTCTCCTATAAACTCTACATATACAAATTAAAAAAAAAATCTGAAGATTTACAGACAAATTTACAATATGAAGAAAAAATTCCAGATTACTATTGGCATCGCATTACAATTGAATATTTTACTGATTAATTATTTCATTCTTTTCTTATTCTTTCTTGTTCCTTTCTTTTTTGATTTTTTATGCTTTCTTGTTCCACCCGGTATTGGATGCGACCTCTCAGGGTATTTACGCTCTACTAATTGATGGATAGCTCCATTTCGAGCATCAATCCGAGATATCCCCGTTGATTGTGCTATTTCATTTGCACGTGAATTAATCCATAATCTATCATCTCCATTCAATACAATTCCATTCACATATGGTATACTACTTTCTTCAGTTACAATTACTTCATCATAGTCCCGATTATAGATTAAATATAATCTTATTGGTGATGATTCACTACCTACTTTCATAGAATTAATTATATAATTAGGACCAATTTGAGCTAATTTTGTAACTTTATACTCTCCTTCTACTCCATCAACAGTAAAAGTAAAAATGCTATCTACTGCAATATCAGGAATAAGTTCAGAAAGAGAAGGAGGAGGATGTGATGATTCCTCCATTCCTCCCTTCATTTTTCTTGTTCCTTTCTTTTTTGATTTTTTATACTTTCTTGTTCCACCCCTACTCATATCTGGAGGATGACGGAACATCTCTGGGTCATTTCTCTCTTCTTTTGTAAGTAAAACAAGCCGTCTCGCTTCATAAATAGGGATACGCAAAATTTCTGCTGCCGTGTGTACATTTTCCATATCTTCGCGTCCAAGTGTAACTTGTGGAGAAGATGGTATAGTACTTGCTTCAGTTACAGTTACTTTACCATTGGACAAATTATAGATTAAATATAATCTTATTGGTGATGATTCACTACCTACTTTGATAGAATTAATTATATAATTACGACCAATTTGAGCTAATGCTGTAACTCTATACACTCCTTCTATTCCATCAACAGTAAAAGTAAAAATGCTATCTACTGCAATATTATCAATAAGTTCAGAAGAAAGAGAAGGAGGAGGATGTGATGATTCCTCCATTCCTCCCTTGATTTTTCTTGTTCCTTTCTTTTTTGATAATATTTTTTCTACTCTTTTTAAAATATTTTTCTTCCTTTTCAATAATTCTTTTAGTCTTGATCCTCCTAATATTTCTTTTTCATCCAATGGCTCCATCTTTTGCTTTTTAAAAATTGATTTTATTTCATCTTGAGGTTCTATTTTCTCTTGAACTTGTGATCTTATACTTTGTAATAATCTTGTTGATGCACTTGGTTTTCTCTTTTGTTCTTCTATTTTCTCTTGATTTGCTTCACTAATTGCGTTTCCCTCTTGTATTTTTCTTTCTTGTCTTGACATATGTTGTTCTGGAATTCTATCTACAACTTTTACTTCATTCATTAAAGATAAATATGAACCTTTATTATCTATTTTATTTCCTGGATGAAATTTTACAGTTTTTTTAACTTTTATTTCATCAGTATTAATTTGCTTCTGTATATATTCTAAATTTTTATTCAAGTCTTTTTTTTCCTCATTTATTATTTCAAGATCTTCAGACAATCCTTTTTGTAAATTTTCAAGATTTGTCATTATTTCGTCAGTTTCCTGTAACTGATTGGCCAAATTATCTGATTCGAATGCAAGTTCGTACCATTTTGGATCAAGTTTCTTATGTTCAAGTTCTATGTCTTTTAGTTTGTTTTCATCTTCATAATCGTCGAGTTCTTTTTGTTTTGCCTCATAAGCATCATTAATTCTTTGATAGTCTATATTTTGTTCATCAAATTCTGCATATGCATTTGTCAAATCTTTATCTATATCTTTTTCCAATAGGGTCAAATCGACAAGAAGTTTTTTTATATCATTAATTACATTAGCTTTATTTTTATTAACTGATTTTGACATATATATAATATAACTATAAAATTAGTTATAATTGATTATATTATTTTTTACTATATTACAAATGAATTATTTTATTATTTTTCAATTATTTATATGTGTTTTATCTTATAGATTTGCACCTATTCATAAATTTGTATTACCAATTCAAAATGAAAATGTTGGTTTGAATATAGTTGAAAGATGTAATAGTATTAATCAAAATACTCCTTGTTTATTATTTTTTACAGGAGGCAGCGGATTAATACCTCCTCAAATATATAATAATTTTATGGACAATTTAGCAACTAATGGATTTACTATTTGTACTCCTCACTCTCAAATTAAAGATAGAAAATACATTATTAATTACCTAAATGATATTTATAAAGAAGTTATTGTTGTTGGACATTCATCCGGTGGTACGACTGCAATTAACTATGCTAAAGATAATAATATTAAAAAATTAATATTAATTGATCCAGTCGATACAAGACTATTCAGTAAACAATATAGAAATAAAACTCACGAGTTAGAAAATTTAGAGTCTATTTTATTTCTTAATGCTGGAAAATCATATAAAATCACTTTTAGTCCATTTGGTTTGCCTTTTATTCCATTTTTATCTATACAACCTGATATTATTAAAACTAATAAAAATTGTAAAATTAATAAAATTGAAGCTTCTAACTTTGGACACGCTGATATACTTGATTTACATTATAGTAATATTATGCATAATTCTCGTATTTGTGTTGGGTTTAATAATAGAACTTTTGATAATATGGTCAATTATCACGAATGGTTAACATATATTTTTTATCATTTCTCTAGAGAAAATAGTAAAAAATTAAAAAAATTACCTTATCCCTTTATTAAATGGAATTAGATTTTACTTAATATATATTCACTTGTGTCAAGAGCTCCTTCTATCCAAGCTGTATTATTTGGTGAATAATTCTCTCCACAAGCAAATAATTTAATATTTTCATCCGGATGCATTATTTTTTTCGGCATTGTTGTAGAGTCAAACCCTGGTTTATATATTGCTACTCCAATATTCCAATATTTAAATACTGTTTTTATAGGATCTTCTATATCAATCAATAAACTCTTTTTTATTAATGAATTATATTTATTATTTACTCCTTCTATTCCATCTGTTTCATAAATTTTATTCCAATAATTTGCATATTTTCCATCAACATAGAGAGACATTATTACTCCTTCTTCTCTATTTATTGGAATTATATATCTTATTTTATTATTCATTGTTATTTTTGGATAATTTTTAAACCATATATCTTCTTTCGCATATTTTGAATATACTCTACATAATGGTTTTCCATCAATTAATCTTAAATATTTATGTACTGATTTAAATAATTCTTGCTTTACTAAAAAATCTTTTGTCACTGCGCATATACAGATATCACTTTTATATGGAGTTTTTATATCTTCTACCTGTATTTCAAATTTTTCATTATCTTTTAATGATATATTTGTTACTTTTCTATTTTTTAATATTTTAACACCTTGTTTTTCCAATGCTTTTACCAATTTTTCTACAAGTTGACTGAGTCCTCCATTCAAAATATAGTATTCAACAGTATTTGTAAAGTATGATTTTATTATTTTTACAGAATCATAAGCATTCATTTCTTCTATCTCTGAAGAGTACCCAAAAAATTCTAATATATATTCTGCTTCTTTTTTCGATATTTTTCTTTTTGCATAATCTAAAAATGTTATTTTCTGCAAACTCTCTTTTGTTTCTGTTACATTTGTAATTACTTTTTTTATATATTCATTCACCTTTTCATCTTGTAAAAAACCCGGATTATTCACATCTAATACTTTGAAATCATTTGATATTTTTTGTTTTTTTTCAAATAAATTAAATTCTTTTAGTAATTTTATTAAATAAGTACACTTTGTATGAAATCTACCTGCTCCTAATTCTACGTCAAAATACCTATCATGATGTGTATATATTCTTCCTCCTAAGTAATCATTCTTTTCCAAAATTTTTATATCTTTTTCTGGATTTTTTTTTTTCAATTTATAAGCTGTATATAATCCTGATATACCTCCTCCTATTATAATTACCGACATTTATATTATATTAACATATTTATTTATATTTATTAGTTATAAATTCGATTATTTTATAAAATATATTTTAAATGAAATATTTAATTTTTGAATTATTTAGCGGGGTTGGTTTATGCAATCAATTATTCTCATTTGAAACAGCTGTTTATTTGGCAAATATTTTACAAAGAAAACTCATTCTTATTATTAAAAATCCTCTTTGTCATTGTGGAAGATCCACTTGGGACTACGGCTACATTTTAAACTTTTTTACTAATGACTATTATAAATATTTACCTCACGGTATCGAAGTCTATTATAAAGATGTTCCACAATCTATTTCTATGCATATGAAGGATGAAAACTTAATTATGAATGATGATAAATTTTCTAATGTTGTTTTTGTTGATAAAAATCTTTATTGTGATGAAAATAAAAAAGACATTAATGAATATTGTCACCACAGAAGAGGTGTTATTTTTGATATTAATGAAAAAGAAGATTCTGAATATCTATACATTATTAAATCTAATGCTAGTAGATGTCTATATAATTTTTACACTTCTCCCGAAAATTATGAGTTAATGTATGACATTTGTACATCGATTAAATTCAAACCTGTTTATTACGAAATTGCCAATTCCATTTACTCTAATTTAGATCGAACTAAAAATGATTTTTTTGTATTTATTCATCTCAGATTTGGTGATTATCACAAAGATAAAGGATTTTTGGAAAGAAGTAATAGTACTATGATTAAAAATATTTCTGAATATCTTGAAGGTCATAGAACCAATATGATTCGAATTACACCTTACTTTTTAATTGATAATAAAAACAATGATAAATTTTTACAAGCTATGAAAAAATTCAATTATAAGTTTATTGAGGATAAAAGTAAAAATGTTTTTAAAAATTTTGTAGATACTAACCAAATGCTTTTTTATGATAACGTCAAAGTTAACAGATATGAAGTTTCAGACGCTATTATTGAAATGATTCTTGCATCTAAAGCTGATGAATTTATTGGATACAATTCAAGTACATTTAGTCATTATATACAATTTTTGAGATTCATTAATAAAAAATCTTATTACAATTATTGTAACATTAATAACAAAAACATACAATATTGTAGATTATTACAACAAAAAGAGAGTACTATCGAATGGCAAAGATTAAATTTCAATGGTGGACATCCTGTTTCTTGGCATTATTTCTTTAGACCTTTTCCTGAAAACCATACTTATAACTTTTGTATTGATAATAAAACTGATGGATTTGGATCTCAATTACAAGCTTGTTTTTCTTTAATTGCTTATTGTAATTACAAAAACTACAATTATATTCATAAACCTTTCAATAAAATGCATCACAATGATGAAAATGTTGATAACTTCCCAAAAGTTATGAATGATTTTGTTAATTTAGAAAATTCATTCAAGAGTACCGACCAATTATCTAATCAAGAAATGGCTCAAATACATAAAGTTAAAGAAGGATATTTTGTCCACGGCTCTCTAAAACCTGAATTCTTTTATACTCCACAGGTTATTGACAAAATTGTTTCTTGTTATTACTCTACACCTAAGCCTGATATTTCTGAAACATTTATTGAAGACAAATATAACATAGCTATTCACGTTAGAAGAGGTGATGTTTCTAGTAACAATAGACATTGTGTTCGATATACAAATAATAATGATTATTTAAAAATTTTAGACAAATTAACTATTCCTGAAAATGCTGTTTTACATATTTTCTCTGAAGGTAGTGAAGATGATTTTAAAGAGTTCTCTGACAAATATCCTGATATTAAGTTCCATTTAAGTAAAAATATTCAATTCACTTTCCATTGTCTTGTTAAAGCTGATTTACTTATACTTTCTAAGAGTTCATTTTGCTATTGTGCTGGACTTTTGAATAAAAATAAAGTTAATGGTGAACTTATTAAACAATGGTGGCATAAACCTTTAAAACATTGGTTATAAACGTAAATTTTTGATCTTTTTTAAAATTATATTATGGATAATATTAAAAAAAAATATATTTTAGTCCAAATGTCTGGTGGTATTGGTAATCAACTTTTTCAATTAGCTAATGCTTGGCAACTTTGTAATAAATATAATAGAACTCTTATTATTTCAGATAAAAATTCTCATCCTAGAAATACATACTGGGATTCTATTCTTGTTAATTTTAAACCATTTGTTGTTCCACATCACGAATTTTCTATGTTGAAATCTAAATCCAACGCTTGGAATTGGGCTATGACCAGATTTGAATATAAAGAAATCATTCTTAATGAAGATATTTTTAGTTACTCTATTGAAGGTTATTATCAATCCTACAAATATTTTGATATTCAACTTTTTCGCAATATGATTTCTCTAAATTCTTATCAAAATAAATATTCTTGTAGTGATAATGATGTTGCTGTTCACATTAGAAGAACTGATTATGCTCAAAATAATTTCCATAGACTTTTACCTATACAGTATTATTATAATGCTCTTCTTTCGCTACAAAAAAAAATTAATATTAATCACATTTTTATATTTTCTGATGATTTAAATTGGTGTAAAAATAACTTTTCTTATAACAAAGTTTTTACATTTGTTGAATTAAATAATGATTTGCAAGAAATTCAATTTATGTCATCATTTAATAATATTATTATTGCTAATTCTACTTTTAGTTGGTGGTCTGCCTATTTAAGTAATGCGCAAAATATTTATTGCCCAAAAAACTGGTTTAACCCTAACTGTTCATTAAATACTGTTGATCTTAGACCTTCTTATTGGAATATTATCAATGATGAAATACCTTATTCTAGTTCTGATTTAAATAAAAAATTTGATAAAAATATATTTAACGTAATTAGTTTAGGATCTGCTTGTTGCACTGTCCAAAATATACACGATAATATTTATAATAATCTCGGACCACTCTATCGTCAACCTGATAATGCTACTAATTTTCTAGATTGGGTTATTTGTGATTTTAAGACTATTGTATATTTATTTGAAAATTTGAAATTCAAAGACTCTGATTTTTTAAATATTGATAATTTTACTACTAGTAATGTTAAAGCTTCTCCTAATCAATTACACGGTGGTTGGATGAATGTTTATAGAAAAGTTGAAAATAAAGATTATTCTATGATTTTTTTGCACGATGTTCAAATCTCTATTGGAGGTATTCCACAGTCTTTCTTTGAAAAATATAAAAGACGTTTTGATAGAATGTATAATAAAATTACTGAAAATAATTCTATTCACTTTATCCATACTTTTGATTTTCAATGGCTCTCTCCATATTTTCCTAATACAGATGAAATTCAATCTTTTTTCGAATCTTGTAAAACAATCAATCCTATTTGTGATGTTCATTTGTATTTTCTAATTCATCCTAATTTTGATACTGATAAAAACAAACCTATTTTCAATTCTTATTTATCTTTTACAAATTTACATTTATATTACTTAAAAGATAAAGGTTGGAAAGATGACTGGAAAGCCAATAATCTTACTTTTGATCAATTCTTCTCTGCTATATAACTTGTCATTTGTGTCATTGTTTTTGAATCTATTATTATTTCAAATATTAAACCTTCATTATCTGTTAAAATAAAATCTCTTGGTTCATATTGTACTCCTTTTACGTGATATCCTACATTTCCATATTTTTTTTCTTTTGAATAAGATATATATTTTTTATTTGAAACATTTTGTATCATTGATTTACTATCTATTATCCATATTTGACTATCCTCTCCTGTCGCTTTTCTCAAAACTAAATTATCATTTTCTACATCCAAATACAAATCTCTATATTTTTGTTTTATTTTTAGTCCTTTTTCTTCATTTATTAACTCCCACTCTTGACTTTTATTTAAATTAAATATAAAACTCCATACTTCTTCTCTTTTATCTGTTATTCCTCCTTTCATATCTATTGTCATTCTTGGATTTGTATTTACTAATATATATGTACTATCTTCTTGATCATCTTTCCATTTATGTTCATACATTTTTTTATCTGATACTGGTTCCCAATGCTTAAAAGTAAATTTTGTCACATATTCTGCACCTCCTAACTCTCTTTTTTGATAAAATATTGGCTCTTGTAAACCATATACATTTATATATTTTTGTACTCTTGGTATTGTTTGATCTTGTATCTCATTGTGCATATAATCCTCTGTTATGCTTTTTTGTAATATTGACAAACCTCTAAATGAACAAACCATTATAGCATGCATTGAAGACATATTATTTATTTTTATTAAACCATCATCTAACATTTTATATTCAAATGGATTTCTATTATCGTAGTAATAATTTATTCCTGTTTGAGAGTTTCCTAAATAAAATAAATCTGCATCTTTTGGTATTGTTATTTCATTTGGTATTTTTGAAAATATTCCTATATCGTCTTCTAAAATTACAAATGGTTCAAATGATTTTTCTCTATCTTGATCTTGTATTGCTTTATCAAATATTCTTAAAAACCCTGAGGCGCAAGATCTATTTCTTGATATATTAATTACAGGATTTACTTCAAATAATTTATAATCTTTCAATATATCAGTTATATGCTCTTTTCTTTTTGAATATTTTTCTAGTGGTACATGTAAATAATAATAATTTAAGTTTTTTAATATTATCGTATTCATATAATATTAAATTAGTATATTTTTTATACTATTATTCATCTATAAAATATATGCTTCTAAATCTTGACACCATCCTTCTACTTTGTCTATCCTTGTTATCTTTAGCTTGCCACTATCATCCAAAAATTCATATTCAAATTTGTCTGAATGCTTTGTATTTTCTGGCTTAAATTCTAATTTTGTATCCTTTGATAATTCTGTAAATATAATTAAATGATTCTTTCTTGTTGGATATGTGTCATTTGATCCTATTGGTAATATTCTTTTACCATCTTTTGTATATTCTTTATGTAATTTACAAATATACGCCTCTAAATTTTGACCCCATCCTTCTATTTTATCTATTCTTCTTATTTTTATAGTTTCCTCATCAATTATCTCGTAATTAAATCTATCTGAATACTCTGTTTTTTCCGGTTTAAATTCTAACTTTGACCCTTTGGGTAATTTTACTTTTAATAATAAATCATTTTTTTTACTCGGATAAGTATCATTTGATCCTATTTTTATTAAAGGTCTATTTAAATCATCCTTCGATAATTTCTTGTATAATATTAAGTTCTCATTCCATCCTTTTAATCCATCTTTTCTTTTTACTATTAACTCTTCACCTGTTACTTCATATTCATATTTATATTCATAATTATAATATTTAAAATACAATTCTGTTCCCTTTTCTAAATTACATTTTATTTTTTTTTCACTTTCATCTGACATTCCTACTATTATGTAATTCTTGCAATTATATTTCTCTGTAAAATTTGATTTTATTGAAATATTTTCATTATTTATTTTTGGATATATCTCTGGAAAATTGTTTTGTACATGAAAATAAGTATATAATTCATTGCCACCTATATTCCTCCATTGAAATACCAATGGGTTTTTTAAACCGTATACATTTATATGTGGTTGCATTTCTGTCAAAGCTAAATCCCAAGGTCTATTTCTAAAATAATCTTCCATCATACATTTTTGCATTATTAGCATTCCTCTTATTGAAGTTATTACCATTCCATGTGTTGATAACATATTATTTATTTTCATTATTTTATTATTTATATGCTTTATTTGTAGGTTTGTTCCTACATTCCCTAGAAGACCTGTTTTACTCAATCCTATATATAAAATATCGCTATCATCTGGTATTTCTATCTCATTAATCCAATTTTTTTTTTTTACATCATCCTCAAATAATGCAAAAGGTTCAAATTTATTTTTTTGATGTTGAGCTGCTAAATCTATCATTCTAATAAATCCTGAACATCCTGATTGTAGTTTTGATATATTTTCTGTTACAGGATTCACTTCAAATAATTTTAAACCTTTAAACTCATTTAATAAATGCAACTCTCTCTTCTCATTATTACAAGTTAAATAATAATAATTAATATCATTAAATTTTATTAACATTTATATATCCAACTAATATATTTTAATATCGATTAGAATACTATTTTGTATTTTTCTAATAATTCTTCTTTTGATATTTCTAATCTTTTTACTAATTCCTCATAACCATTTTCTAGAGTATAAACATGAATACAACCCTCACATACATTTGAATTCTTTTTATACCATCTCATTTCTTTTAAACCTTCATACCAGAATTTCCAAGGAAATAAATAATACGTATTTTTTCCAGGTTGCAATCCTTTTGGTAATACAAAATTTTTGTAATTATATTTATGTAATATACAGCTTAGTATTGTTTGATCTTGTCTATGATTATTTCTATTTGACCCTTCTGGTATTAGAACTTCTGGTGTAAGAGCTAAATTATACCATTCATCTATTATTAACTTCGTTTTTTCATTCGTATAATTCATTCCCATTGCGTTTGCTGCTGCAATATCTATTTCTCCCTTATTTATGTTGAAATATTCTAATGATTTTCTATAAGATAATTGTATTGCTGAATTTTCGTGTTTACTTGCTGATTTATTTATCCAAAAATTATTTTCTTTTATCAATTCCAATATTTCTAATATTGTTGTATCATAAAATCCTATTGCGCTATCAAAATATATCAAAGGCATATTTTCTTTTTTACATTCTTCTTGTTTTTGTAATTCTTCATAAATTAATATTGGCTTAAAAGCATAACTATTATTTAATCCTCTACGTTTTCTAATATCTACATAATCTGGATAATTTTCATAATTAAAATCTCTAGTAATAAATTTATATTTATCTTTGAATTCATTTAACTTTTTTAAATTATTCTCATTTAAACCTAGATTATATAAAATTAAATTATTGAAATCTTGATTCTGATTATTATAATTTTTCAAAAATCTTTCCATTGTTGGCCAATATGCATCATCACAACACGTTACCATCTTATATAGTGGTTTTTTTAATACAATTTCATCTTTTTCGTTATTCAAAAAAAAAAAATATCATCGAATCTTTGTGAACATTTTTCTACTCCTAGATTCTCTATTACAAATTCTCTTGGTTTATAATTTTCTAATTTCTCTATGAATTTATCATATTTTTCTTTAAATTCTCCCTCACTCTCAAAATATTCTCCACATCTTTCATCCCAATATGCTATTGTTTTTGCCTCTACACTTGGTGCTCCTCTCCAATTTGTTTGTTGATTCATATTTTTTGCATTCCATACTAGCAATGGTAAATTACAACTCAATGCTTCTTGTAATCCAAATCCTTGACTTTCATGGGTTCCTACCCATAACCCATATTTACACGTTGTTAAATATTCCAAATAATCTTCTTCTTTATAAGAACCATATCTAAATATTCTATAATTATTTCCTTCTTTCTCTTTTACTGCATTTTCTAGTATATTTAATTCATTTTGCTCTCTATATTTGAACATTATCATTACGTTTCTTTTATGTATATTATTATTGTTGGGTTTAAATTTTTCAGTATCTACTGGAAAAGGAAAATATTCTATTGGTATATGTTTTTCTGCATTTTTATTTACCCATACATCTTTTGCCCAAGGACTTGGTTGTATATAAACACTATTTTTTTGTGTATTATTTACTTTCTCTAGTCTTGCATCTGGAAAAACTGAAAAATGAGGTCCAAATACAAATCTCTTTTTTGGATATTTTGAACTATCATATGGATATGATGGTGCATAAATTGTATCTGAACTCTCTATATCATTCTCGTTTCCATATATTAATTCGTAATTTCTGTGTTTACATATCATTTCCAATCCTTGTTTATTTTTATGATGAAATCTGTCATTTAAACATAATACTCTCTTTTCATAAATCTTTTTCTCTTCATTTTCATCTTTTACAATAAAATCCCATTGTTGAGCCTCGCTATAATTTAAACTGAATAACCAAGGTGTTTGTCTTCTATCTTTTATTCCTCCTTTGAAATCTATTGCTTTTGTTTCTTTATTTAAAATTATAAATCCTCCTTGTTGTATTACCCAGCTTTTATTTGTTGTATCTGCTAATATCATATCTGGCTCTCTAGATTGTGTATCTATATCCATATATCTATTATCTAATACACTCTGTAGTCTATTTTTATCATCATACTTCCAATATTGATTATCATTATATGAATTTGATCTCAATTTTATTCTACCATTTTCATTTGTCATAAATAAATTTGTATATTTTGATTTTATTTTAAACTCTGTATTTTTATTTACATCTATCAACTCCATAAATACTTTCTCTTTTACCAAACTTTCATCTAATCTATATTGTTTTCCTATGAAATCTCCTACAGTTCCTATTGATATATCTCTATCAAACACACGTCTTCCTCCATTTGCTATATGTGCTATACTGTCATCTTTTAACATTCCCCATAAATTATCATTTAAAAATATTTGATCTACGTTATATGGTCTTTCTCTATAATGTTTGTAAGTTTCCACTATTATATCTTTCACTTTTTTGAATTTATATTTTTTATTAAATTCTGTATTATTTATACCAAACATTCCACCCATTATATAATGCATATGGCATTTATGATCTCTTATTGAATGTAATGTTTTTCCTGATTCTATCCATTCATTTACTATTTTTGCTTCTCTCTCACTTAATCTTGAATCTGCATCTCTTGATATCCAGCAATGCACACTTTCATCATCTAATGGTAGCCATCTCCAGAACATTCCTTCCCAATTCATTTTATTTATTCCTACATTTTCACATAATATACAATTTGCTCCATCATTTTTGTACTCTAATATGTATTTCTCTGGTACTGTGCTATTATAGTAAATTCTAACCTCCCAATTTTCATAAAATTTTTTTGCTAATCTTATGTTTTCTTTCATTCCTAATATATAAGTTGCTGCTGAACCATACAAACAAAAACTTATTACATTCTTTTTTCCTTCTACTATTTTTAATTTTGAATTTTTTCTATATTCTAATATTATTTCTATCTCTTTTTCTGTTAACTCTCCTAATTCTACTTTGGTTTCTTGTATTTCTTCTGATTTTTTTTCTTCTGGTACTTCATTTGTTCCATCTATCAAATATTTGGGCTCTATTGGTATTTTGTTATATTTATTTACTAATGATCTCATCTTTGCATTTAATTCTTCTCTATTAATATCTTTTTGTTTTATTTCTATATTATCATTTGCTTGACTAAAAACACTCTCTTTTCCTCCAAACATATATGCATAACTTCCATTTCTTGATAAATCTATTTTACTTATATATGCATTCTTTATTTTAAATAATCTATCTATACATACTCCTATATATGAATCTGATGCTGCTCTTATTGGAAAAAAATTCTCATATAATGGTATTATTGCACTTTTCTTTACTGCATAGCAACCACTATCTGCGACTCCTTTTACTGTTTTTGCAAAACTTTTATTTAAATCTATAAACAAATCTGGTAATGAATAATTTATTTTTCTTGTATTTGAAAAATATAATACTTCCCAATCTTCTGGTATGTTTTCATATAAACCATCCCATATCTCATTCAATTTGTCCGTTAATACAAAATCATCTTCTAATACTAAACATTTTTCGTATTCATTTTCATACATATCCTTATACGCAAAATAATGAGAATATGCACAAGCCATTCTTCCTGTCATACTTATTACATCATTATGTCCATTTCCATTACACCAGCATTTATGTCCAAACTCATTTATTATTGCTGTTTTACAGTAATTATTTCCTGAATATGCTACCTTCTCATCCTCTTTTAATTTTTCTATATTTATTCTATTTTTATTCAAAGCATCTATTATTGTTATGTTTTTCAAACCATATCTATTTATATGATTTATTATTGAATGTTTTCTATCATTCAACACATCTAAATGTATTATATATATTTGATCAAAATAATCTGCAAATTTCATATGATTTATATTATATTTTAATAATTATAATATAACTAATTTATCTAATATAATTGCCCTGCGCCATGTCCTCCATCATAATATAATAGTGGTTCATCCAAATAAACACAATCGGTATGTTCTATTACTCTCATCCAATATTCATAATCTGGTGCCCACAATTGATTACTAAAGTATCCTATTTTGCCTATTATATCTTTTTTTATCATTAGACTTGATGCTATACAACAATTATGTGTTCCCAAGAATTCTTTATCCCATATTTTTGGAAATCCTCTTTCTAATAAATGTCCCTTGCCTTTTCTTCCGAATATTGATTTTAAAATTGTAAAATATTTCTCTTTGTTATATATTTGATATTTTTTATTTTCATCGTATACTCCATTTCCATAATATCCATCTGTACAACTCATCATACAATTCATTTCTTTCATTGCTTTCAATTGTTTCTCTAATTTATCTGGCATCCATATGTCATCATCATCTACAAATGCATAATACTCTCCCGATGCTATCTTCATTCCTATTGATCTTTGAAATCCTCCGGGTGATGCTTGTCCAAATCTTGTTTTTGAGTTCATATCCATATTTACTACTATACATCCTTCAAATTTTGTGTGATAGTATTCTTCTTGACTTGATCCATCATTTACTATTATTATTTCTATGTTTTTATATGTTTGATTTTTTACACTCTCTAGAGTATTTATCAAATAGCTATATCTATTATATGTTGGTATTATTACACTTATTTTTTCATTCATAATAATTTATTCTAATATTTTTTTATTTTTTTTTGTACGATTTCTTTTTTTTAAGAGATTTTCTCTTTTTGGAATTCTTTTTACTCTTTGTCTTACGATTTTTCTTTGCTGTATTTCTTTTAGATCTCTTTCCTCCTTGAGGAGGATGTTTACTATATTCTTCTTTTTTTTGCATTTCTACCCACATTTTCAAAAGCTCTCTTCTACGTTGTTCTTCCTGTTTTCTACGTGCTTCCTCTTCCACTTTTGTTAAATAATTGTCAAATTCTGCATTTTCCATTTAAATATATGTAGATTATTTTTTTCTTTTTGTTTTTCTTCCACTTTTTCTCAATTTTCTTCTTGATTTCTTTTTTCCTCCATTTGAAGGAGGGTGAGGAGGGAATCGTTCTTCTAATAGTTCATATGCTCTTTCTATTTCTTTTCTTAATTTGCTTTCTAGTAGACGAGCATCTCTTTGAAACCTAGTATCTTGATAGGGAACTGATGTGTCATTTTTTTCAATACCTCTCTTTAATGATTCATAAAATGTTATTTTATGTGAATTTTCTTCAAGTTCTAATAATTCTTTCTTTAAAGTTTCATTATATAATTTATCGAGTTCTTTATAATGTTCATCAAGAAGTTCACTAGGAGGATGTTTACCTATAAAAATTGTTTCTAGGTATTCCTTTTTAATTTTATTTTCCAATTCTGTAATATTTTCATTTAGTTCTTCATTTCTTGCTTTTAAATTGTTTATTACATTATTATAATATATTATTTTATCTGCCCTTGGATTACCACCTCTCTGTTCTCTCTGTTTATGATAGTTTTCAAAAGTAATTTTATCCAAGTCTTTTGCTAATCTTTTACTTGGTGTATTATTTGTACTATCTTCATCTATTCGCTGAGCAAGCCTAACTAGATCATCTTGACTTCTTACTTTTTTTTTTATAGGTTTTACTACTTCTTTATCTAAGTTGTATAAAGATGGTTCAGATGATGATTTTGAAGTCATACCAATAGGTGTAAATCCTCTTATCTCACTAATATCAGCAACTTCATCATCTGATGATAGAGATGGTGACTTTTTTCTTTTTTTTTCTTTCTTTTGTGTTTTATTATTTCGTTTTCTGAATGCTTTTTGTATTATCTTTGCTTTTTCATCTGGTAGCTTTTTTTCATTAAGACTTCGATAAAGTTCAGCTTTCAACTTCCGTATCGAATCATCAGAACTTTTTTGAGTTTGGCCCCAATCATATTGACCTTCCTCACCTGATTTCGTTACAGATCCAATCATATTATCTGTTGGAGTAGTATATCTAGTATTAATCATTTCTTATATATATATTTATTATATTTTATTCATCTATTCTGTAATGTAATAAAAGGATATCATAAAAACCTCCTGTGTAAGCTTCTCTAAAATGTATATGATCTGTTCCTTGGAAAATTATAAATCCTCCTTCATCACTATTTAACTCTACACATTCCGACTTTGGAGGTGTAAAATCATATCTTCCTTTATTCTTTACTGGTTGTTTTACTAGATGAGCATAAATTGGCCAATCTGCATCTTTTCCTGCTAAATAAGATACTGTAAATTCACAATCTGGTCTATCTGTATGTGCAGGTAAGTCACTTCCATTGATATAAGATGATAAATAAGTATAAGTTGGTCTTAATTTCTTTTTTGTGATTTTTTCTATAACAGGTAGTATTTCATAGTGTAAAAATCTAGATAGTTGTTCGTTATGTTGTCTATAACGATGTGCTTGTCTATCACCTAAAATAAATACACCCCCTTCAATTTGTTCTCTATAATATGTTTTTACCAATTGAATCATTTCATCACCTATTGATTTTTCTACAACTACAGGATGAAACTCATCAAATTCATATTCTTTTTCTAAATGCTCTGGTCTCAATCCTCCTCCATTTTCTCTCAATTCTTTTATTTTCAATACTTTTTCTTTGAA
>CEQL01023957.1_pt1 | contig 24081 bp, 11 predicted proteins | sample 356281 | NCBI WGS metagenome assembly CEQL01 (sample SAMEA2621203, study PRJEB7988) | marine metagenome | biome: marine biome (ENVO:00000447); feature: surface water layer (ENVO:00002042); material: "saline water (ENVO:00002010), including plankton (ENVO:xxxxxxxx)" | depth 5 m
GACCTATACAGCATATTCTACAATGTTCATGACGGATTGATGAAATCTCTAATGCAAGGAAATAATCAATACGTGGAGGATAATGATGAGTATACGGGTTTGATAAGGAAAAATAAATCAGTATCTGCAATTATGTCAAAGTGTCACAATGCCACACAGAAGACACATATTGTCAAGGAGGCAGCAGAGCTCTTGTATGACACAGATTTCAGCGAAAAGCTTGATCAAGACAAATACACGCTTGGTGTTTCCAATGGAGTTGTTGACCTTCAGACAGGCGAGTTTAGAGATGGTAAGCCACTTGATTACATATCTATTTCAACTAAGATTCCTTACTTAACTGATGAGGAGATGAACACCGGTGAAAACAAGCAATATAAGCTAGAAATTGAAGCATTTATGCGTCAGTTGTTTCCAAAAGATGAGGTATGTGAGTATGCATGGGAACATCTAGGATCAGTCTTAATTGGAGCAAACTTTTCGCAAACATTCAATATTTATCGCGGTAGTGGTAGCAATGGAAAATCCCTACTTACAGAACTTATGACCATGTGTCTAGGGGACTACTGTAATCCTACTGCTCCTATTGGTATTATCACATCAAAAAGAGCATCTCTTGGAGGAACCTCGTCAGAGGTCTATGCACTTAAGAGCAAAAGATTTGCCATATTTCAAGAGCCTACCGTAGGAATGACACTTAACGAAGGTGCACTTAAAGAGATGACGGGTGATGCGCAAATTCAGGCCAGAGAGTTGTATCAGACCTCTACAAGTTTCAATCAGATGTATTCGATGGCTGTCTGCACAAACACATTGTTCAACATTAAATCACAAGATGAAGGAACATGGAGAAGACTTCGTATTCTCGAATTTGTATCTTGTTTCAAGAATAAGGACGAGTATGAAAAGCTGTTAGCAAAGCACGGAAAAGAGGGATTGGATAGAATGTATATCTTTCCAAAGGATCCTACACTTCGCGACACGAAACTTGAAGTATGGGCACCCGTAATGCTTCGTCTACTTATTGATCGAGCAGTTAAAAATGGTGGTATTGTTGAGGACTGTGACGCTGTCCTGGAAGAAACTAAGAAATACAGATTGAAACAGGATCTTATTGGCCAGTTCGTAATGGAGAAGGTAGAGATATGTGAGGACTCTCACATTACCAAACAAGAACTCAGTCAAACATGGAAGTTATGGTTGGATACAAATCAAAGTAAAAGCGCTCCTGATTTATCGGAACTTTTAGATTACATGACGAGTAAGTATGCGAGATACAGAAAGACTGGATGGAGCGGAGTAAAGATAAATTACGAGATGGATGCAGCAGATTAGAGAAGCATATAAATAATGAATAATGTATGTGTAACTTGTATAATATTTTATCTATTTCTAATATATTATACTAAAATGGCAGCTAAATATAAGAAATCTGAGAGTCTAGAGACCACGTGGCATAGTTTAATAATTGCCATTTTTTCTATAATAGTTTTTGTATACAGAATATCTTTTGTTGCGTATCCCATGTTCTCTACTGGATTGGGAGAAGGTGACTGGAACAAGGTAATGTTATCTCTTACAATGCTTGTTTAATTAAATTATACTGACTTATGTAATGTAATTAAACGATTCTATATTCTATGCTGGTCTTTTCACGAGATTCAATGTATCTGTGTAGCTAGGATATTTAGGGTCTGGAGGACTTGCTGCACTCTCTACTGGTTTTAGTTTTCTACCTGCATTGATATCGGGGTGAGAAATACCTATGTCTTGGGTGTAAGTATTGTATGGGATTAACTGGAATATTTTTCTAACTCCAGCGAACGTGAACGAGACAATTGTTGCGATAATGAAAGGATAAACCAAGAGTGCTACGAATACTAAAATTCTATCTCTAACACTATAACTGGTTGTGTAAAATATGTTTCCAAGGATGAATGCAATTACAACACAAAAGTAAAGGATGCGAAGAGAGAACTGCCACCACTGAAGGGAGTCAAGTCCTTGCTGTTCGTAATACACTTTTCTATCATCAGTAGACGTATCGTTTTTCATAACGTAAAGCTTTCGCTCAAGTGCCTTGTTTAGTTCTACTAGTCTCTTGTAGAACAGTTTGGAGTTGATTAAGCTGTCTAACAAGTCTTTGTAGCCTTTTATGTTTAACTTTATGTTTTTATCAAAATCCTTGTAATCCTTGTGAACTTTTTTTAATATCTTTCTGATTTCTGATCGTAACTCAGCAGTTCTTTTACGTATATAATTGGTGGTGCCAATCTTGTGTGAGTAGTAGGCTTTTCTAGCGTTTTCTAGTTGAACAGGTGCTGTTCTTTTATTTTCTTTTTTCTCGTCATATATCCTTTTCAACTCCGCCGACCTGTTTCTTCTTTGACATGCGGAATCACATGCTGCACGAGCGTTTGCAGAGTTAAGAAGTCTGTTCAATCGATTATCTCTAGACCCGCCATCATTATACATATTGTAAAAAGTTTGGTGCATTCCATTACCTCCGAACCTAGCTTGTAATCTTCTTTGTTCATTTCTGTCCAGACATATTTTCCCTGACCCCCCTCGTCTCTGGGATTCCTGTAATTTTTTCATAAATGCAGAACTGAACCCTTCTTTTTGACTAGCGTCTGGTTTATCATATGTCGTAAATATTCTATCTAATATGGATATTGTCATAATATAATTTATCTATATTATATTATGTTATTTTATCTTCAGGATGTATTTTGCTCTTAATTTTCTTAAGTATCGAGACGAATGTGACTCAAACCAGCATTAGTTGAAGCGGGAATACCACTGGCACTACCAGCAACAGCTGTTGTTCCAGTGTATTTCGGATATCCGGTAGGACCAAATCTTGCAACAAGCTTAGGTTCACGAAGATTTTCATTGTCATAACATCTATTGAAAGGAGAAGGAACCCACGTTTGTTCGGGATCACAACATTCTTGTCCAACACACGTTTCTTGCTCTTTCTCTCCAAATAATGAGTCCTTGTTTTTAGCGTTTTCATCTGCATTATCATATTCTGGTCCAAGAGGAGGAACACCCTTAATTTTCTTCCAGTCATATTGCTGGTAATACATACTATCTCTTGTATATGCGTCGTAGATTTCCTTAATAATGAAATATAATCCAACAGATCCCACAATCACGAACAAAGTCGTATACAGGAAACCTGGAAGTATGTTGTTGTTATACAGATAGGTAATAACCAATATCAAAGAAAACACAAGAGTGATGTATTTCAAAATAAGTGTGTGATGTTGATATTTACTACCATAATATCTATTGATTTCCACCAGACGAAGACGACTGTTGCGCTGATCATTTAAAAGGTTTAACCTATTCTTAGCACGATGAAGTTCTCGCTCCACAATTTCCAACGCATCCGTTTCTTGGGTGAGTATATTGTGTGAAACTGCTACATTCGATCTGTAGAAGTCCTGATTTGTCTTCAGCTCGAAATACATTTGTTGTCTAGCGTCAGACAATGCTTGGATTGTATTAATGAGCTTTTGTTTGTCCTGTGCATTGAGTCGCATTTTTGCAGATTCGTTGTTAAGCTGTTGCATTAACTGCTTTTCTGACTCTTGCATTTTTTTTATGTTGGCGATTATCTGTTCTCCTCTTCCTGTGATAGGACGGAAATCATTTACTCCTAAAGCCTTGTCACTCATTTATAATATGTATAAACTATACGGATATAATATTATACACTCAAGTATTATTAAATAAGCCAACCATCTTAATGTTTGACTTATTTACTATATAACTGTCTAGATAAGTAATCTAAAGCTCGTATAGTGTGATGATGGTGACAATAATAATTATCGCTGTAACGATCAACCACGAAAAATAAGTGTAATTATCTGATTTTCTAGAAACCTCGACATTTGTAGTCTTTTCTTTGTCTAACCTAAAATCCCCTGTATTTCTGTATTCTGCAATCTGGTTAATAATTTTTTCATACTTAGCTACTGCATCATCTATTGTAGGAATACTACCTTTTGTTAGCTTGTTCATGTCTAAGTTATAACTTTTCAGTTCTTGTGTTAATGACATATACTCTTCGACTCTATTTCCGATCGCAGATTGAAGATAGTCCATATTACTCATCTCCTTCAAATATCTTGCATATTCGCCACAAGCATTGGACGATTTCACGTTTTTGCTAATTTTAATTACATCTATCTCTGTTCCATCATTTTTCTGTTTGTGGTATCTATCGTTGCCTCCCTTTCTTTCTATAAAACTGTCAGGTGCAGTAACTACACGGTCCGTGCATGTCCAGTGATTTCCTATTTTTGGAAGTTTCTCATAAGTTACTGCATCTTCGTTATCATTTACAATACCTGGAATGCTTCCCTCGTAAATGGTTGGATTTTGATCTTTAATTTCACAGGTGGGCAAAGGAGTCCCATCATCCACACCAGGCAGGTTAAACGTTGGCTTTTTTTGGTAAAAAGTAAATGCTTTGCACCCAGCTTTGTATTGATTACATATCCGTCTACATCTATCGGTTGTCATAAAATTGTTTGCTAGCTTCTTTCTGTTTTTCAATGTTGATGATTCTGGATTGTTAAAATAATCAGACGCCTTTTTCTGGATACGGTTGTATTGGAAGAAGTTTCCCTTCTCAAAGCTAGAGTCTACATTTCCACCTACTCTGTTTTCATCTACATAAAACGTTTGACCGTCTCTATTTTCTCTCATATGGATAGTATTTCCAGCTGGTGTCATCTCGCCGATTCTATATACAGTATGTGAGTATTGTCGTCCATAACCCGCTCTGTCCTTTGGCTCGAATATTACATTATCATATAGACGAGGCGTTGTCTCTACATAACTTCGCGTTGTAACAGCATTCAAGTTCAGACCATCGTAGTAAAATCCATACATATAGCCCTTTCGTGAGGCTTCCACACCGTATTTTGCATGAAACTTAACTCTAAATCTGTTAATATACCCGTGTAAAAAATCCCCAGAAACGGGCCACATCACACGTTGACTATATATTACAGGATAACTATAGCTTCTTGCATGTGTTCTGTATGTTGGGATAAAGTTGACAAGTTCATTATCTTTTAGAACCTCGTAACAAGCATTGGTCCATCCACCTCCTATTTTTATTGGTTTATTTTTTGCATACGGAGGAACACTACAGGAACTCCAACTTGATCCTGTTCTATATCCGGTAGTCACAGTTCTGCAACCACCTCCGGATCTGACGTTTCTACAAACTCTTCTCGATGAACGGGTCACTCTTGTTCCATAACTAACACATATTCTGCGGCCTCCGAAGAGAGGCACAGACCTTCGACAATATCTTGACCTTCTGGTTGGACCGGGGACGTTTCTACAAACCTTCCTAGTCCTAACTGGATCGCATCTTCTTTGGGTTACTGGACGTCTGTATGACACAGTGTTACCTTCTGCAGGAGTAATTGTGCTACCTCCACGAGTTCCATGTGCTCTAATTCTACTCAATGCACCGGGCGTGTTGCGGGACCCAAAGATTTGACCTATTCCGTGATTGCATACATTTTTATCACCTCTCACCTTTCTATCCCATTGTGTTCCGATCCATTTCATTTGTGATCTTTTTGCCCAAGCTGCCGCTTGCCAAAGTGTCTTTTCACCTCCGTAAAAATCAAAGGCTCGTTGATTAGCATCTCCAGATCGTGTCCTTCCTACATCACCAGATCCTTTGTCTCCCCACCATCCAATAAATTTTAGATTCATGTCGTTACCATATTTTATTATGTTATCAATCGATATTTCCCGATCTTTGTAGAAATACATTCCATTAGTGTCTCCTTCTTTAATAACAATGGAGTATCTATTGTTTCCAGACCCGAGGTTGTGGTAAGTTCGCTCTCTTCTGTTTGACCATATGCTTCCATTTCTCCTCAAGTCATTGATGTTGTCGGATGCTAATACTACAGACTTATAAGTCTTGCCATCCCGAATCGTTTTTGTCATGGCAAAATATTTATATCCTCTTTGTGCTGCTAAAGTAGTAGCATCTTGTAATGAAAGTTGCGGACCGTGATAAATAACTGAGTTCTTAACACCAACGCCTTCATCGCTATCTATCTTTCCATGTTTGGCAGGATATTTGTTTAATAATACTTTGACACCACCCCACTTATCGTATTTTGTATTTGTTTGCAACGATATTCTGCTATGTTTTATCGGAAAAGACCAATAGGTTGATTTTGCAACTTCTGTTAGACTTCTTCCTCCATATATGGGCCTTGCGCGTAAGTGATTTTTTGCTTCATAGTCGCTGTATCTTTTGTTAATCATGACGTTGCTCATCTTTACGTCGTTTGGATTTCTCTCTGCCGCTCTTCGAAGAATACCATCAGATGTAAAATTATAATTAGCAACAAAATCGTTTATCTGCTTTGCGATAGTGTTCAGACGAATTATTTTTTGACGGATAGATCTCTTTTTTTCAAGTTCTTTTCTGTTCTCATATACCTTTTTTGTTGTTGGTTCAACGTTATCAAGAACTTCTTGTCTGGGGTTAGATACATTCGTATAAAATCCTTCTACACTCTTGTTTCGTTCTCCAGTGATACTAAAAACTGTTTTTAATGGATCTTTAAGGAGTGATAATGATGACATCAATGATACTATATTATATATATAATATCATTAAAATAATTTACTTTTTACAAAGATTCAATTATCACTAAATCAATCTCTAGATAAGGATAAGGCCTTGTCAACATGATACATGAAGTAATATAACATAACACATACTATAATAAGTAAACAGTAAAAAATATTGGTATTCATAATACCAGTGAACACTGCAACTGTTGTAAGGATAATAATTGTCCAAGATATAAATGATGTGTAATTCATATTAAATTTTGGATCGGATAGATAAAAAATAGTATATAACACAAGCAACATAACCATAACAAAATATATCATATACTGCCATCTGTGTGAAACTGTCTCTAGTTTTGCCTGTTTTTGATCGGCCAAGTTTGTAGTAAAATCTCGTAACTGATTCTCCAACCTGTCTCTGTCGTCTACCAATAGACTCATATTTCTGAATATATCGTTCATTCTATCTTTCTGGTTATTTCCGTAAATAGACATGGTCTCATTTTCCTCGTGCTTTTCATATATGTTTTTCAATTTATTCGTTACCCGTATTAATCTTTCGTTCAATCTAGTCATCTTATCAAGTAATGCCTGGTTAGGAACCACAAAAGCCTTCATTTTTGCCTCACTTGGCTTAGCTGGTATTTTGATAAAATCTGGCATTTCAGGATACTTTCCTCTAGTAGGAGCCGTTGGTTTATTGAGATCATCGTATGTGGGTTTGTTAAATACAAACGTAGAAACCTCTTTCACCATATTCAAATCATGATTACTGTTGTATACTAATTTTCCATCCTCGTCGAAAAACTCAAATCTGGTATGTGCCATCTGATTTCTGAAATACGCAGAATCAATATGCAACACTATCTTGTAAATTTGGACAGGATCATTCAGAGTCAACTCAAAATATTGATAATCGGATCGTTTTAATCCTAGATCCCGAATAGATTTGTCCTTGTAATCTGATTTGTTTCTAGGAGGCGGAGCAAAAAAACTTCCAGAAACACTGGCGAGAGAACCCATTTGTTGTGGTTGGTAGTTAAAAGCTGTCATCTGCTTTGGGGTCCCGGACCATTTTTTAGGTATGCCATTTCCACTGGAAATAAATGCTTTATCTCCAGGTTTAAACATTTCTGCAGCCATCTGTGGTGTATGATTTATAGAATATCCATCAGAAGTTGATGATTTGGCAGCTGATGTCAAGTTATTTTCTGGATCTTTTGTCGAGAACACAAGTATTTGATTGAGATAAAGAGGGCTAGGAGTAGCTGAGTTCGCAATATCCACACTTTCATAAATGGACTCTTGTTTCGCAATACGAATTGTTTTTACTTTTTTGGCAACATGGATAGGACTGTTGAACTCTTCTGCTTCTTCACCTTGATTCGGTTTAAACTCGGCCCAGAAATCTGTCTCTTCTAACAACCATTTTGGTAATTGAAGACCTTCTAACTTAAACCTGTCTTTGGATGCGGAATCATCTGGAGCGTAAGGCTCTATAGTTTCTGGTAAGATGTGACGTGTAAATAATCCACCATCATACCTTCCGCCATCAGAGTATCCATATCTATCTTGATTCTTCCCATCGTTCGTTAGATGTCTTGCTTCAATCCCTCCGTAATAACCAGGTTTGGCTTGCTTAGTTTCAAGAGGTCTGTATAAAACTTGCTGTTTCTTAGGCTGTGAATGTTTACGATTAAGCCAAGGAACATCACTGTATTTCCCTTGAATGTCAAAAAACTCTTTTGCATTTACGTTTTGCTTGAATACCCACCAGTTCAAATCAGATTTTACCAAAAGCTGACCTTTATTGTCAGGACGACTTGTAATACAAAATTCGAATCCAACGTTTCCTGCACGCATGTTCCTTGCCATTACAATTACGTTGTTAAATCCAGGTTGAAGATCGCACTGTATTCTTGTGGTATACGGTCTGGCTTTTCCATCAGGAGTTCCCTTTCCGACAGTTTTTTTCTTTCCCCAGTTATATCCACCTTGTGCGTAAGAATCTCTGTTTCCTCCAGTTGACCATCCATCAGGATAAAAGTGAAGAGTCCCTTCCGGAAACTCGTCATTCTTGTATAGTGGTTTCCCGTTCAGGAAAACCAAATACTGTATTCCTGCCGCACCTTGCCATCCAAATGCTCCATCAACATATCCAGTCTTTATTTTAGGATCAACATAAAATGGTTTAAAAAACATGAACCACTCCTTAGTTCCCGCCTGTGAGGTCTCACTCTGCACAAGTCCCCTGCCATTATTTGCTACACCTCCCCAACCATATTTAGCAGGTTGAAACCTGTAAGCATCAGTATCTGGTATAAGTGCCAGCTCTGCATGAGTTGTTCTGTCTACTTTAAGGTCTGGGTTGTCTATAAACACTCTAGATTGCTTGGGAGGAGCGTAAGAAGGACCAAATGGATACCAGATAAGATATGCAGTATTAACCGACAAGTTTCTGGCTCCTCCAGAAGTAAGGCCTCTAACTCCTTCCTTACCGTGCCAGTTATATTTGTATCGGTTACCACCTGATGAAAGCTGATTCCATGATCTCAAAATACCAAACGGGGATTTTCTTCCAAAATATGAATCATAACCTTTCATAGGATCCTGTTTTCCAATTGGCCATTTTGTCCTTGTCTGATCTGTAGAACTGTCGGTCCAATTCTGTTGTCTTAATATTTGAGGCTTACGAGCCTTTTGTGCGTCAGTAGACTCGTCATACTCAAGCTCATTTGCTTCAGTAAGTTTAAAACTTTTCGACGATGGACTAGGACCTACGCATCTAGCAACAGTTTGTATTTTTCCTATTTTTGTATACCCAGCTTTTTGAAAAGAGGGAATATGTGTTAGATTTTTCCAGCATTGCAACTGCATGGAGCCATAAGCCTCGAACTTGTCACCGTATTCCGCGCTGTCTGGAATGTATTTTTTAATACGTCTCTCGTAATCTTGTTTGTAAAGAATGAGAGATTGTGTATAGGCATATCTGTCTGCTCTAGATATCCCTGCTGCCATATCTCTTTTATATTCCGCATCTCGTCGTTTAATCCTTTTTTCGTAATCAAACTTCTTTTTAACATATTGTCCGTATGCCTTAGAAAACTCCCTGTCAATCTTCTTTTTAGTAGCTAGATAACCACCATCTATACTTTTATTGTGTTTACGAATTTTTACAACTTCATCGTCGTAGTTGGCAATTAGTCTAAGTTGTCTTTGGTAGTCTTCTCTTCTCCATGCATTTTGCTTTTCAACCGCAGGAACATAGAGTTCATTATACTTTTTTTTCAATAGAAAGTATTCTCTTAATAATTTTCGATATAGTTTCAGATTCTTCCAGAGATGCCAGTTTTTCCACATAAGCTTTTTGTCTTTTGTCTGTGTAAAATCCTGAACTATCTCATCGCTTATTTTTTGTTTTCTGACAGTAGCTAGTTCCTTATCTCTTTCTTCATTGTAATGTCGTAAGTCATTTAGATCCATTATTACTTTTAACTATATACTAATATATTAATGTAACATTATTAGTATATGAAAAAAAACAAATTATCAAGTAAAAACAAAGAGTAGGTAGAAAATTACAAATAACATAAATATAATGAAAAATGGAATGCTTCCCAGTTTCATACTCAATACGAGAATTAGACAAACTGTCAAAAATGTAGATATTATGTTATGCACAGAACTTCTTAAAGCTGGGAATATTAGCGCGATAACAGTAACAATAAAAAGTGTGGTTGCTAAAAATGTCCATATATACAACCAATAATGTTGAGACGTTGTGCTAAGTTTCTGTTGTCGTAAATCTGCAGAAATATCATTGAACTTGTCAACTTTTGTATCTATCAATTTTCGATGACCTTGTAATATGGCGTCTTGAATTTTTAAATCCTGTATTTGATCCAGTGTGTAACCGCTCATAATATACTTCAATATAAATATTTTATGAGATTTAAATTGTGATATCAATTAGGAAGAACCCTCAACCGCGGTAGAAATAGAACTGCCCGTTCCCGTAGTTTTTCCTTTTGTAAGTCTGAATCCACTCTTTAATATTAGATAATATGTCAAATAACATACCATGAGTATAGCAACCAAATATAAAGTAGCATTTGTTCCAGCCAATTGTAACAATAATGCGGTGGTAAATAGAATAACAGTCCACGATATGATTTGTGTGCTGTAGTCAAGATAATTAGGAGCGATGACGTATATCATAAGGAACAAGAATACCAATCCGGCAATGATAAAATATGTTTGCTGTGTAAATCTATCCAGAAGAAGTGCTTTTTCTTCATTTTCGTGATTCTCCACCTCTACCATGTATCCATCTACTTCGGTATCGATCATTTCTCTAGCGTCAATTAGATTAGAAAACTGATTTAACATAGTTTTTCTACGAGCAAGATAATCGATTTCGTAATATTGTCCTGCATTGGATTTGGTATACTTACTAAATACTTCTTGTAATTGCATATTTAGTTCAATAAGATAGTTACCCTGTTTGTGAATCTGATTGAGTAAGTTTAGTTGTGGAACTCCTTCGGCGTTTCCTTCGTCATCATACCCCTTGTTAAAATACTCTGGACACTCAGGAGGACTGGTTGGTTGCATCAACAATGAGGGACTCTTAGGATAAAGAGGTTTTGTTGGTTTTTTATCATCGAAGCTTTGTTGTAAGAAGGCTGGTTTGTTAAAGTAAAACTCTTGGACGGGTGATTCACTCAGAAAAGGAGGTCCACTATAAATGATATTCTTATCGTTATCTAGAAGCTGTATGAACATATCTTTTGACCGTGTTTGACAACATCCTCTTCTGTTATAATATACAATTTTGTAAATCATGGTTGCTTCACCTAAATCCAATGTAAAATGTTGATATTTCCATGAACTTGTGCTTAAATTTCCGTTTAGATCAAGACCATCCGAATGGTAAATGTTGGGGTAATATTTTATATCTAATTTTCCGTCAACTGCATTTCTAGCAATAGGCAATGGTTTTCCAGCATTTTTGAATGGAGGGGACGCAGTTACCTTTTTATTTACTGCCATGTTTGACAGATAGTTATCCACAGGATAAACAGCAACTTGACTTATTTGAAGATATGGTTGTGTTATTTTCACGTAATTGCTATTTGGGTGAAACCCAAACTTAATGTATCTAATTTTGACATCGGTTGGTTTATATTTATCCTCTTTTACCTTTATGTTCGGTCCTGAGTTTGCCACTTTCATCACGCCTTCATATTGTTTCACATCAATATAACGCCTGTCCCTATTAGTCATAGCATAAAACCTATATTTTTCATCAGATTTGGGCTTGAAAAGAGAGTAGAGAAGGTCGTTCCAAAAATAAGGGAGCCATGGGCGACTACTGTCTCGATACGTAGAAGGGTAGTAAACTTCTCCAGATCCCTGATATTGATTTGGAATGAAATGGACTGTGTTGTTGAGATTGCTTATACACCCCTGTCTTACACAATTCCAGTTTTCATTTGTGCTTACAATATCATACATTTCATATTTCCTCCCCCAGTAATCAGATACTGCCTGTGTGAATTTCCTCGATTTAACCGAGTCTCTCATATTAGGATTTTGTGAAATAAAACTTCGTGGATCCATTCTGTTAATTTTACATGCAAATCCGGCAGGACCTGCAGTGTTCACTGCATAAACTGTAATAATATTAAAACCGGGAACTAAGGGGACTTTTGATAGATGTGGAAACCTGTTCCAGCTAGAGTTCCATCCTCCCCCCATGTGCATCCATTTCCAACTTCTTGATCTACTTTGTCCGTCACCTCCAATATCATCAAAAATTCTTGTAATTCTTTTTCCAGGTATAGTTGTTTTTCTCCCGTCGTATGTTTTCTTATCCTCGGGAAGCATTGCTTGCCATGGACCTCTATATGACGATCTCATTCCGGGAACAGGTAACTGTCTCGAACTGTCTGGTAGCGTAGCATTCTGTAATACGGTTGCTTTGTTTATAGTATCAGTATCTCCTCCTCCTGACCATCTACAAAAAGATTGTGTGTTTACACAGTAGTTGTTCACGTAAACTAATGCTGCGTCATCAAAGAACCCATAAAAGTATCCTTCCTTTACACTAGGATCATTATAGAAGCAGTGATAGTAAATATTCCAATGATAAAGTAAGTTTCCTTGCCAGTTTTCGTGTAAGGTATATTGTCTGTTATATGTTGAATTATCCATTCCCCATGGACCCATCGGGTAACCAATTACCCAAGTTTTATCTGTGCACAACGGTAACCCGTAAAATGGGGCACCAGATAAAGGACTAGATTCTCCTAGTTGTCTATTTTTCCCAAGTGAGTATTTGGCACTACCAAAATGCCTGTTTACACCTCCGTATTGACAGCCAAGTCTAAAATCCTTGTGCATATGTTTTCGCCTTCTATCCCATCCCATACCTTTCCAGAAATTTGTTCCATTTATGAGGGGATACAGTTTACTAGCAGGCTCCATCTTGGACCAGTTTTCTTTAATGTATGACGGTTCTGCTTGTTGCGGGTTTTTGGGAACATATAGTTTGTTTGTCCCCCATCCTCTGACAATCCTCTGTGTGAATACACGATTTATCTTGCTTGTTTGAACAGTATGATTCCCTTGTGATGTTTTAAAAGAGAAATTGTGATATTTTGGTCCATTAGGTCGCCACGTTTCTTTTCCGACACCTTGTAAATAGTTAACCTTATACTTATAGTCATCTGCATACTCACCCTCCATGGATTTAGATATTCTTGCCAGTTTCTCCTTCTCGTATTTTTTGAACGTATCATTAATAGCCTGTTGTCTTCTCTGGATTCTTCTATAGAATGCTGCCTTAGATACATTCCAACTTTTCATCTTGGTTTCGTATTCTCGATCGATTCGTGCTTTTTGTGCTTCATAATCATTCATATCTCTACGATATTGTGCTTCGAGCTTGGCTTTATATGCGCCATACCCTTCATAAATCTTCTTTTGAAGATCATATATCCGCAAACGTCTCTTGTTTTCTTCTCTTGTTAACCTTCCATATTGTTCATAGTATTTCTTATGTAATTGCATGTAATGGGCTAGAGCGTTATTAAACTTAGCTTGTAATGGTTCAACTTCTTTGTCTATTCGTTTTATATCCGCTGACCATCTCGCTTGTGTTTTTACATCTTGCTTTTTTAATTCTTTTATAGGATCTAAAACCGCGGCAAGTTCTACGTTCTCTTTTCTTACTTCGTTTAAATCACTCATGTTATTGAAATCGATATATTAATATATAACAACAATATATTATAAATTAATAATGCATACTAATTAATTGTAGTATCCTCCATAAAATGAGCTTGATGGACCCGTTACCAACTGCAACATTTTTGATCCAAATCCAGATCCACTGTTAACGTTATATTTATATGTATAATAAAAAGCAGATGACACCAAGAAATCTATAATTACAAAAAGTGAAACGATCATAATAATAATGTAAAATGATGTTAATTTGGTTTCTGGATATAAAAGCATACGAATCGCTAACATTACGACTGCCACTGTTGGCAATAATGCTAAAATATATCTATATCTTACAGATTTCGAATGGACATTTGAAACAATCATGTTTCTAGCTATTAAACCATGTTCTGGAACCAGTGCATCTATTCTTCTTAATTCATTATAAAATGCCATTACTGTAGGTCTTATTCTTCGAGCCATTGCTCTCCTAGCTTCTATAATATCGCGACTAGCTCCTCTGTCCGCAGAGTTATCTTGTGAGACGTTAACAGACGCCTTAGCGAACTTATTTCCAGCCTTCAAATATTCTTGATAGACTGCAGAATTCTTGGTAACCTTTTCACCACTATTCACTGCGTCGTAAAATGTCTTTCTCTTCGAAACATAATTCCTATATAATAACTCTAGATTTCCACGATCTTCTAACCTATCATTACTGATAACACCACTATCCATAACACGATCTAAATCTTTTGTGTATCTAGGTGGATTGTTCTTGTATTCAACTCTTCTTCCAGCAAAATCAAGATATGACTTTTGGAAATTTGGATATTCGGGTGATCGGTAGTTTTGCATTTGGTTGTATAGATTATAAAAAGATTTTCTTTCTTCGTGTGTCAAATTAATTTTATCGGTTTCCCATGTCATTGGCATTTTTCCGTCATCCAAAGCTGTTCTGGGAGGGGGTCTAGATTCTTGTTCAAGACTTCGTTTATATATCTTGATTATGCGCGGAGTGTATGTTTTTCCTTTGTATTCATATTCAATGTAAAGCTTTTTGGTAGTTTCGGAATCTTTTATTGGTAGAGTTTTTGAATTAACCATGAAAATCCCCTTTTTCTCTTGTTGTAGAGTTTTTACATTGTCGGTTTGCTTTGATAGATCAAACTGATAAGTTTCTACGTTAAATGATCCATACATTGCCATTTTAATAGTTGTTCCTGGGAAAGGAAGAGAAACTTCTTCCCCGTAGGCCCATTCCGTCTTACCAACTGTAGGAGGGGGGCGAGGAGCGTCCCAAAATCTAAATACAACAAATGGCTTGTTAAACACAGTGTCCAATCTACTTACTTCCATCGATGCTACAGTCGAGCTAGTAGCCTTATTATCAATCGAAGTTACCGTGTAAAATCCATCTTGATTCTTCTTGGAATTAGGCACAACGGGAATATTAGAATACACCCCAACTGCAGTGGGAGTAACAACAATCTTCATACTTTTAAGGTCTTTTGGTAGAGTTAACGCAGTCTTTTCAATTGAGTTGTCATCTATGTTGTTACCGTCTGTTCTAGGATAAAAAAATCTATGCATTCCTTTGAAGACAGGTAGATTTACTTCTATACTCATAGGTCTCTGGTTACTTGCCATATCATTGAAAAAATATGTTTCTGATTGTGTATACATGGTAAGACTACTTGAACCATAAGCTAATGGTCTTATTAGTTTCTGAAACACATGTGTAGGCTGTGCTTTTACGGATTCCGGAGTATAAGAATCCTCTAGAGGAGTAGCGACTTCGGAAATACTACTCATACTTGTGGGTGGTTTTATCTCTGTATCCGAACAAATCTTTACGTCTCTGGTTTCTACTGACGGTTGCTGACATCTTATTATAGGAAACCCTCCTGCTTGTAATGGGTCAACAAGAATATGATAGTATGGAGGAAAGGCTGTTCCGTATACCAGCACGTAAATTTTGCTCAGAGACTTATCCAGATAGAATATACCGCTCTTATGACATTTGTTTACAACCCCTACAATATTTTTCTCGTAGTATGACATAGCTTTTGAGGTTTCATTCTTTTTCTTGTAATCGGGGTTGTTTTTATAGAAATCCTGTATGGAAACGTTATTGGGATTACTCATAAGTGCAAACACCACGTCTACTTTTCTCCCATTCTTTCCTCTGAATGTTTGTTTTCTGTAAATCTCGTATTTTCCTGGAGTCCCGTTAGGATTGTGATTCGTGTCTTTGAATAATCTTTTCGTTATAACCAAAAGCTTTTCATTACTAAGAAACTTTTTAAGACCGGGGTAATCGTAAAATTCACTTATTGTCTTGTCTTGATGGTTCATAACCATATTTCTATTCAGTAATGTAGTTCTGTCAACATATACTCGTCCTGGTATCTTTTTTGGAATACTCAAAAAAGGTCGTTTCATTATGTGACATGCTGTTTCATCAGGAGACGCCTTTTTTGACATATAATTTTTCGGTATTCTAGGAGGGTCATCAGGAAGAGGTCTTGTCTGATTTATCGGTGGAGAATCATTTCCACATACTTTAACAGGGGTGGGCACTATCTCAGGGAATACCATATCCATAATAGGATAAGGATAAACAATATTCAAAAAACTATTGGGTTTGTCTTTGTGGGATAGTGTAATTACGTATGCATCAGTGAACCCTACATACTTTAAAAGTGGTTGTATCTTATACTTTGACGCGATATTCATCACATTATTTATAAACTCCCTCAGCTTTGCGACATACGTTTCATTCATATTGTTTTGCCATTTTCCATTTTCTTTTAAAAAGGGATTTTGGTCCAGATACTGAGATGATGTAATGTTATTGGGGTTTGATCTACTTTGGTAATGGACCGCCATTGGACCTAACTTAGTCTTATACGTGATTGTTCTCGTTGTAGTTTTGGGGATATTCAAGAATATTTTTTGCGCTTTCTCTAATCCCCAGCTCTTTTCAGATATACCATAATGTTTATCAACAAATCCATTTGGAGAGTGTGCTGAAGATAATTTACCTATCAATGTTCTGATATCGCCAGAGAGCATCGGCTGAATTCGTGTTGCTAACTCATATTTCCACGTTTCGCGTTTACTTTTAATAAAGTTTTCTTCTTCCTTGTCATACTTGTAAACTTTGCTAATCACTTCTCTACACTTTTTCACCATACACAGTTTTCCAGGATAATTGTTTTCATACTCATTTGCTACTTTCTTGTTAAAGTAACCATTAACTTTGTCGAATCCTTTGGCTCCGCTTATAGATTTTATTCTCCCACCTTTCACTGATTGTATTGCTCTTCTATAAGCCCAACTATAAAGGTGTCCACCTGGATTTGTCCCCCTGTGTTTCGAATAATAGTTTCCGCGCCATTTTGAGGCTCGCATGGTGTTGTATAAAAGAAACATATACCCTTTATTTCTGGCTTGGACACCTTCTAACCGAAGTCGTGCTCCCACAATGTAAAATTTACCACTTTCTTCATTTATAAGTGTTCCTCTTCTTCTGACTATAATAGTTCCATAATTGTATATAACCCCATGGTTCACTAAGGCGGTCTGCTTGTTTATTAGAAAAATCTCGTGTCTTTGAATAACGAGTATTTCGTCTTTATCAACTTTTAATGTTTTACCACGCCTTATATGAAAATACGTGCTACTATTCTTCACAATATTGCTATCTCTTTTCGCAAGATCGGATAAGTAAGCGTTCTTGCATTTGTTTTCCATGATGTATTTTATTGATAGTAACTATATAATACATCGATATAATATTGGTTATTTTTACAAAAATTATGTCGGATTTGCGACCTGAACTGATGGAGGGGAGACAGATGATGATGCCCCACCTTTTGTAGAAAAAACTCGGAAAACCATATATCCTCCCACTAGTATACCTAAAAGAGCGTAAATATTCCCCACATACTGTAATTTGTATGTATCAGAAGTAACTTTTCGCGCGCCTGCTGCTCCACTCATGATTTCGTTAAGGGGTTCCATGGAATCTTTTAATTGTGTCTCTAGCTTTCTTTGGTCTTCAATTAATTTTGTATACTTTTCCAACTCCTTTCCAACCTCCTTTACTTCTGTAGAGACTTCGTTGTCTAACTCAAATAATTTTCCATAAATGCTTGAAATGTTGTTCTTTTTAGATTGTAGAATGTTGTAGTATTCGTTATTCCCAGGATTAAGTTTATGGTTTATATATGCATCTTCAACACCCCTTAGTGAAGGTTTGAAAGATGGTGTTATCGCATTTAATTTCTTGGTAAAAACTTCGGATTTTGGGTAATCAAACATACTATAACTACATATTATTAAATATTTGGACATGATACTTACTATTTATTTTACCTAAACACAAACACGGTAATAATACCCGTGAATAGACGTTTTGCTTGGTCGGATAATTTCGCATACTTGCCCTGGTCTTAGTCCAATGGCCTTGACCACTGGATCAAATCTAGATATATCAGGTAAATCTCTTAACGATTTCAAATTAAACTTGCGTTTCAGTTCATCAACCTCGTTTTCTTTCATAAGTCTATGTGGAGGAACGAGTGTGTGGCTGAGAATATTAAACTGCAATCTCTTAATATTGTGCAAAATAACAAAATACCCATCTTTTTCCCACATCTGTTTAATAAAGTTTGTTATGGTATCATGTGGATCTTCTTTTATTATTATAACCAAAGTATCATCTTTTGTTAGGACTTCTTCCATGCTAAACAACTCATCTACAATTTCCTGAATGTATGGAGGACGAAGGGATTTTCCTAAATAGTAATTGACATACGTTTTGGTTATAGATGATGATTCTTGCGAGGGTTTGTCAAACAACATATCAAGTTGTTCATTATTATATTTTACATTTGTCTCAGTGAGTGTGGTATTTTCATAATCAGACGTATCGTAACCTTGTGTTTTGAATAACTCTACGAGTATTTCCCTGGATTTATGAACAGATGCAACGATATTGCTATTATTCTGCATACTACTATTAATATATGGTTATATTTCTATATTTTAATAGTTAAGATTTATTCAATTTTATTTACATTTACTACTTATTATCGGTAACATTACTGTCAAACGAGACTGTTTTTGTATCAGACGCGTTCTCTTCTTTTTTCTCTTCGGAGTCTTCCTCTTTCTTGTCTTCTACCTTCAGTATACTAATTGGATCTTGAACTGGAACAATTATAGCAGGAATGGCAGTCTGCGACTGTTTCAAAGACTCTGTCTGTATGTTCAGCGATTTTTGTTTTTCCTCATCTTCTTTTTGTTTTTCAGCTTCGGCAATAGCCACCATTTTCATTAATTTTACCTTGTCTTCAGATGGAAGAGCGTTGAACTGTGCATCAACATTTGCATCTCTTATTTTTAGTGATTCTCCAGATTGCTCTACTTGGGGGATTTTATCTGTTTCTGAAAGAGAAAACTGAGATATATCAGGAAGGTCCTTATTTTCAATTGGATCAATCATCATATCGTCTTCTGTTGTCGATTCCTTAGTTCCGGGCATAGAAGCTTGTTGAGCCTGCTGTTTGGCTCTTTCAATTTGAACTTGTGGAGGAGTTCCACCTGGACTTCCCGGATACTCAATAGAGTTAGATTCATAATTTACTTGAGGAGAATCCATAGGTGTCTGTGGACTTATTGGATGGTAACTCTCACTGTCTGAGTCGCCTTTCATGGAATCAGGTGTTCTATTGACTGTAGGTGTTCCCGGAGGAGTCATTGGAACAAAAGCCGCCCCTGACTCATTGACTGCTTCTGGGACAACGAGTGGTTCCTTGACAATGTTTTGTATCTTGTTAAAATCATTTCGAAGCTTGGTAAACAAGAGTGAAAGTTTATTGTCATTCTTCATGAGCTTATTTATATTGTCCGAATAACTCATTGACATCAAATGATCAATATTATCTTCCGTTATTATTTTCATGTGGACGTTCATTGTCTGAAGTTCGTGTAGTAACAGCTTGAACGAGTATGGTATTCTCACAATGCTAAAAGATCTCCCGAACTGGCTTACCTTTTCCATGGTAATGTTACCATCAAAGCTTGTGTTAAATTTTAAAGGACCGTCTGCAAATGGACTTAACATGAGTTTTGTGTCCTTATTGTAAGCGGCAATTCCGCCAGTTTTATTACATATGGCCATATAATACTCATCTGCTCTGTTCATAAATGAATCATTCAAGAAAGCAGAAGCACCATGAGCCATTATTCCATCGCGTTCCATTTCACCAATACGTAGACCTCCATCTTTGGCTCTTCCTTGAACTGCTTGACGTGTTAATGATGTTTTAGGTCCGTCAGCTCTCGAGTTAACTTTGTCTTTTACCATGTGCTTGAGACGCATGTAGTATGTTGGGCCCATAAATACGTCTGCAGACAACTGTTCCCCTGTAAGTCCACTATACATAACCTTGTTTCCACGGGAATTAAATCCATTCTTCTGTAAAACGTTTCCAAATGTTTCAGTGTTATGCCCCTTCGAGGTGAATGCAGTGCAATCGCCGAACCCTCCAAGAAGAGAACATGAAGATCCTATAACTGTCTCCATAAACTGACCTATTGTCATTCTCGATGGTATGGCGTGAGGATTTATTATAAGATCTGGAACAGATCCATCTGATGTGTAAGGCATGTCTTTTTCTGGTATAACTAAGCCAATCGTTCCTTTTTGACCAGCTCTAGATGCCATCTTGTCACCAATGGCAGGTATTCTTTCCTCTCGCACTCTAATTTTAGCGATTCTAGTTCCTTCCTCACCTTCTGTGATAAAAGACTTATCGACTATCCCGAGCTGTCCCTTCTTGGGGAAAACAGATGAATCAATCGGTGGCTCATCCACATCTGCTGAACTCATTACCCTTCCGATAACAACTTTTTTATCATCCATTACAGTTTCTTCTTTTATCAATCCATATTCGTTTAACGAATCATAATCGTAATTTGGCTTTATTCCTTTCACTAGGGGCAATTTTAATACAGGAGAAAATTTTAAGTCAGTTTCATTATTTGTTTTACTTGCTGTTTCCTCTCTTGATTCGTAATCAGAGAAATAAGTAGTTCTGAAAAGCCCTCTGTCAACAGATGCCTTGTTAATTAAAATGGCGTCTTCGACGTTATAACCTGTGTATGACATAATTGCCACGATAGTATTCACCCCATATGGTATTTCTTCATTGTTGATATACTTCAAATATCTTGATTTCACAAGAGGAATCTGACCATAATTCAAAACAACTCCCATCTTGTCTATTCTGTTATGATAGTTAGTATGATATACAGAAACAGCTTGCCGGGACTGTCCACACGAAAAAACATTTCTTGGAGCAGGGTTGGTCTCAGGAAAGATTACAGAATTACCCATTACTCCAAAGATAAGAGAGGGGTGGATCTCAATATGAGAAGCTCGTGTATTTCCCTTTAACCCATCCATATCACTTGCTATTAAAACGCTATTCTTCTCTGAACTGTCTAAGTAGTCTACTACCGCCATTACATTTTTAAAAACAGCTTCTAATGCACTGATACTTTTTACATTCTTTAACTTGTTGGACAGATTGGGATACAGGGCTTTAATGTCATAATAATAATTTTCTACGTTTACCTCGTCTTCATTGTGGGCCTTTTTTAAGAATCCACTAACTACTTCAGGCCAACTGAAATCCCCATCCAGTATTTTTTTGCTTATCCCTTTCTGATTGAAACTAAGCGTTTCCTTATCAACGTAAAAGAGCGGACGAGTCAATCTTCCCGCGTCTGTGTAAACATGTATTTCATTCTTTTGGTAGGAGAAGGATATGCTATTGAATGCTGGGATTAACCCATTTCTTCTATAAAGCTTAAATAATCCTATAATCTCTATGGGAGCATCAAGAACACCAACCCATCTTCCATTCACAAATACCTTTGTAAAGGAGTATAGTGTGTTTGTATTACATTCTGCCAGTTTCTTCATGTTTCCTTTAAGTCTAAACCATGTTATCATTGGTTCTGCGGAAGTTCCACTTGTCACATAAGTTGATATTGCCATGTGTTTATGTAACCCACAGTTTCCTCCGTCGGGAGTATCTATAGGATCAATAAAACCATATTGACTGGAGTGAAGTAATCGAGGACCAACAACCTTTGCAGTAGAATCTAATGGAAGAATTATCTTCCTCAAATGAGAGTTGAAAGAATAATTGGACAATCTATTCAAGTCCTGGATGACTCCTACTTTCTTAGTCTCATCAGTTGCACCCCAGTCACCCTTGAACGCCTTGCGTATACCTGTATTTATTAATTCTGGTTTGAATACTTTCGTGAAATTGTTTTCAATGAGGGAAGGAAAGTTTTTCTTGTATTCTTTGTCATGGTAATAAAACTCCTTGTCTATTTTTTGTTCGATACTTTTTGCTTGTTGTATGTAATAGTCTCTGAAAAGTTGATATATAAGAGCTCCGGACAGCTCTACCCTCTTGAAAATAAAACTATCTCTGTCGGTTGGAAGATCTATCTTTCTATAAACTCTTAACATCTTGTATACCATGTGACCCACGAAGTATGCTTTATCAATAAAATTATTACTACCTATGTGAGGTATAAAATAATCCATGAGAATCTCTATGACACCTGTGGTGGTCCTTCGTTTTGTGAATTCTTTTAAATAATTTATGGCAGTCTGTTGATTGAATATACCAGCTGCGTCATGCACCGATGGGATAAACAGGTCGACAAACTCTTCATTTTTTTCTAGATTCAACAGACAATGTTCGATGATCTCCTTATCTGAACTTACTCCCAACGCACGCATTAAAATAAAAAGAGGAACAGGAATCCTAATATTTGGAACGTTTACAACGATATTATGATTTGCGTATTTAGATCCTTCTCTCACTAATCCAAGTGAAGTTTTCCTAACGGGTTTTGAGGGATCCTCGGAAACAGATCTAATTTCTGCAGTATAAAGATAATTACTATCTTCCTTGTGTTCCTTTATGTAAAGCATATTATCCGCGAACTTTTCTTGACTCACCAAAACCTTCTCTTTCCCATCAATTATGAAATATCCCCCATGATCATTTTTACATTCGCCCATATTATATCTTGTCTCTACTGGAAGATCTCGTAGAATACATAGATCAGAGTGAAGCATAATCGGGAAGGTGCATGCTAATACCTTCTCTTTTTTCATAGTAGTCTCCTGCATTGTGCCATCTATTAAATACTTAAACTCTATATCAATGTCATAATAAATATTGACACCATATGTCATATCTCTTAATCTTGCTAAGTTTGGATACATTAATGTAGCTTCTTGTTCTGAGTTCTCGTCGTATATGATAGGTTTACTGAAATACACATTTTCTCCGTTTTTTCCTCCCATGAAAATACGACACTCAAATGGCTCATCGTCAGAAGAACTGTCTACCTTTTCAATAAATCGAAGTGGGTTGTTATCCTTAAAAACCTTTTTTATATCTGTTGAAAAGAACTTATTATATGAGGTCAGATGATGAGATACTAGATTGTAAGGGTTGTCCCGGAAATACTTATCAATAATGTTCCATGAAATATTTTCCATTTATTAGCTTATATAATATATAATTCTTATATTTTAATATGAGAATTATACTTCACTTGATAATGTGTGCTACAACAATTCATTAGTATTAATCGTCATTAACGATAACGATATCTCCATGAACAGCCTTGTCAGCCGTTAGAAGAATACCTCCTAGAATAACTGCAAACAATACAATGGGAAATAATACAAGAACCCATGCAAGCCTGCTGTTTTTATCTTTGCATAGAAGATTCAAGATGTAGGTCCAGAACAGAAGATATACTATCTTAAACAAGAAAATCATTAACACGCTTGGCACAAGGAATGAATATGATCCACAGTGGTAAACGTTGTTGTTAAACTTCATGAAGTTATGAATCACTGAATAAACAAGGGTGACTAGCGAAATGTAAAAGTAAACACTGGCAGGAGTGCATAGTTCCTTAACCTTAAATTTGAATAACGAAAGCATTATATAATATTTGTAGAAAATATTATAAAATATTTGCTGCCAACCTTGGGAATCGGACCGCAAGTTTCACTCCCACAATTAGAGTTACTCGCACCAGCGTTGGCAATATATACAAAGATTACTTAAGTTCTCAAAAGAACGTCATCCGGTATTT
>CEQL01340025.1_pt1 | contig 24037 bp, 14 predicted proteins | sample 356281 | NCBI WGS metagenome assembly CEQL01 (sample SAMEA2621203, study PRJEB7988) | marine metagenome | biome: marine biome (ENVO:00000447); feature: surface water layer (ENVO:00002042); material: "saline water (ENVO:00002010), including plankton (ENVO:xxxxxxxx)" | depth 5 m
AATGTTACAAATATGGATAGTATGTTTAGAAATGCCGTAGGATTTAATCAATCTTGTAATAACTGGAATGTAACAAACGTAACAAACATGTCAAATATGTTCAACACAGCAACATCATTTAATGAAGACATAAGTAATTGGAATGTAGCAAGTGTGACTGACATGAGTAATATGTTCAAGGGAGCTTCCTCATTTAATTCGACTATTAATGCTTGGAATGTTACAAATGTAACCACAATGGAAGCAATGTTTAAGAACAATACTAATTTTAATCAACCCTTGAATAATTGGGGATCAAAAACATCTGGAGTTCTTTTTTTTGCGAATATGTTTGATGGTGCTTCATCATTTAATCAACCTTTGGATAGTTGGGATATTAGTGGCTGTTTTAAGACAGGTTTAGGAGCGATGTTTAGAGGGGCTTCAGCATTTAATCAAGACCTAAATAGCTGGGACATTTCCGGGAAAGAAGACTTATCACAAATGTTTTCTGGATGCTCAGCTTTTAATGGGAATATTTCAAGTTGGGATGTATCCGATGTGACTACTTTTACCAATTGTTTTAACAATGCGACAAGTTTTAATTCAGATATATCAGGATGGAATGTTTCCTCTGTATTACGATTTGATAGCATGTTCAGTGGTTGTTCATCATTTAATCAAAATGTTAGCAATTGGAATGTAAGTGCTGCTACCAATATGAAACAAATGTTTGAAGGAGCATCATCTTTTAATCGAAATATAACAAGATGGAATGTGGAAGCAGTTACAGATATGAGTGAAATGTTCAAAAACGCAACCACATTTAATCAGACTATTCAGTATTGGACATTTTCGAATACAAAAGATTTTACAAACACACTATTAAATTGTGGTATTCAAGCTGGAAACGCCTATGGCCTAACCGTTCCAACGCCATTAAATTCTGAATTTAATCAACTGCGTCCGTCAGATGCTATTACAAACGCTACTATTTCTACAGCAGTCGCAGCGTGGATTGCCGACCCCACTGCTGCTTCTTTTACAAATCAAAATACGATTCCCTGGTATAACACAATTAATATTTGGAATGTTACTCAAGTAACAAACATGTCTGGTGTTTTCAAAGATAGAACTACGTTTAACGATAGTATTTCTAACTGGGATGTATCAAATGTTGTTAACATGTCTCAGATGTTTCAGGGGGCAACAGCATTCAATCAAAGTTGTAATAATTGGGGTTCAAAAACCAGTAATGTAACAGATATGTCAAATATGTTTAATGGTTCAACTTTATACAATCAAGGCATGAATTCGTGGGTGACCACTTCTCTCTTGAATACAGAATCCATGTTTAACAATGCGACTTCTTTTAATGGAAATATTAGTTCATGGGATGTAACAAAGGTAACCAATTTAACATCTATGTTTGAAGGTGCCACATCTTTCAATAGTAATATTGGAAGTTGGAGACCAAACAGCACAACAACTTTGTTATCAGTATTCAAAAATGCTTCTGCGTTTAACATAAGTCTTTCAGGATGGAATGTATCCGCCGTAACAAATATGAATAATTTATTTAATGGGGCATCTTCATTTAATCAAGATATTGATGGTTGGAATGTGTCTAACGTAACGAATATGTCAAGTATGTTCCAGGGAGCGTCAACTTTCAATCAAAATATTTCATCGTGGACTGTAACAAATGTTACAAATTTTACTTCAATGTTTCAATCGGCGACTTCATTCAATCAACCAATTGGCACATGGAATGTAACTAATGCCACAACAATGGAATCTATGTTTCGTTCAGCATCAGCGTTCAATCTTGATCTAAGCGCTTGGGCGCCTACAAACGTAACAAATATGAGTTTTATGTTCAGAGATAATACTGGATTCAATAATTCTAACATTGTTATTTTTAACGTAAGTAACGTAGAAAATATGGAAGGAATGTTCCAAAATGCTACATCATTCAATAGAGATATTTCAAAGTGGGATGTTTCAAAAGTTACTAATATGAATAACATGTTTAGTGGAGCTACACTTTTCAACCAAACGATTCAATACTGGTTATTGACACAAACTGTCGGGGTTCCCACATTTGTAAATATGCTGGCTTCATCGGGTTTAGTAGGAAATAGTTATGGTTTAACCACTCCCACACCACTAAAAAGTCAATTTAATAAAGCTCGACCACCTGAAGCTATTACAAACACAACCATCGCATCTGTAATAAATGCTTGGATTGCTAATCCAACAGCGGCACAATTTACAAACCAAAACAATCGTCCTTGGTATGGTCTTATAAATACATGGAATGTAACTCAGGTAACTGACATGACATCTGTATTTGCCGGAAAAACAACTTTTAATGATGATATTAGTAATTGGGATGTTTCAAATGTTACAACCATGCTCAATATGTTCAACGGAGCAACATCATTCAATAAAGATATCTCAAGTTGGGATGTGTCCAAGGTTGCGAATATGACTTCAATGTTTCAAGGAGCTACCTCATTCAATCAGAATCTATCGGGGTGGAGCAATTTATCAAGTGTTGTTACAATGGTGTCAATGTTCCAAGGTGCGACATCTTTTAATAGTTCAGTTAATGGATGGACTCTAACAAATTTGGTAACAACAAATTCTATGTTTAAAAGCGCAACTGGATTTAATTTGGCTATTGAAAACTGGAATGCTCCGTCGCTAACTAATGTATCATCTATGTTTGAAGCAGCAACAACCTTCAATCAAAACTTTTTATCGGGTAACTTATCAGGAATTTCGAACATGAGCTCCATGTTCAAAGACGCTACAACGTTTAATTTTGACATTACAAGGTGGAATGTAACTGGAGCTACTAATATGTCATCAATGTTCCAGGGAACAACATCTTTTAATCATGACATTTCAAAATGGTATGTATCAAATGTAACAAATATGGATAATATGTTCAATGGAGCGTCAGCGTTTAACCAGGCAATCCAATATTGGGCACTTACCTCCGCTTCGGGAGTTCCAACTTTTGTAAATATGTTCGCATCATCAGGAATGATAGGCAATAGTTATGGATTAACCACACCCACCCCATTGAAAACTCAATTCAATAAAAAGAGACCAGGAGAACCATTAACTAACAGCACCATTGCTCAGGTAGCTACAGACTGGATAGCTGATCCAACAGCAGCTCAATTTACTAATCAAAATAATTTCCCTTATTATGACGTTATTGGAGTATGGAACTTAACTCAAGTTACCAGTATGAATTCTGTATTTAAAAATAAAACAACCTTCAATAGTGATATTACGGGTTGGAATACTTCCAATGTCGTAGACATGACTTCCCTTTTTGAAGGTGCTACCTCTTTCAATCAAGATATAACAGGATGGAATATAGGAAGTGTAACCAATATGACGGCTATGTTTAAAGGAGCTGTAGGATTTACTGTAAGTTTAAAAAATTGGAATGTATCAAATGTTACAAATATGACTTCAATGTTTGAAAATCATACAAATTATAATTCTGATATTACTCGTTGGTTAGTGTTTAGTGTCAAAGCATTTGATTCTATGTTTAAAGGTGCTTCATCTTTTAATCAAAATATAAGTCAATGGTTATTAACCAGCGTTGCTCCACTTCCTACTTTTGTTAATATGTTTGAGTCGTCAGGAATGGTAGGAAATGCGTTTGGATTTTCTACACCTACACCTTTGTATGATCAATTTAATCAACCAAGACCCGGTCAACCTCTTTCTAATACAACTATTGGAACAGTATTAGATCAATGGATAGCAGACCCCACAGCGCCACAATTTACTGACCAAAATAACGAACCTTGGTATTCAAAAATAAATTTGTGGACTATTAACCAGGTAACATCAATGAATGGCTTATTCAAAAATAGGACCACATTTAATGATAGTGGTATTACTGGCTGGAATTTGATAAACGTGGTTGATATGGAATCTATGTTTGAAGGAGCGACAGCATTTAATCAAGATATATCAGCATGGAATGTATCTAATGCCACCACAATGGCAAATATGTTTAAAAACGCTACTTCTTTCAACCAAAATATAAATGCTTGGAATATTACCAGTGCTGTTACATTAAAATCAATGTTTGAAGGAGCTACAGCATTTAATGAAAATATAACAAACTGGAACTTATCAAGTGTTTCAACTATTGAATCAATGTTTGAAGGTGCTACAGTTTTTAATCAAAACATTTCTGGCTGGAATGTCTCTAATCTAACATCAACAGTATCTACATTTAAAAACGCATCATCATTTAATCAAAACATTGTTACATGGAATGTATCCAATGTCACGAACATGACATCTATGTTTGAAGGTGCAACATCATTCAATCATGATATTTCCAAGTGGAACGTGTTAAATGTAATGGTAATGAATCAAATGTTCAAGGGTGCTACAGCATTCAATCAGGCGCTTCAATATATGACTTTGACAAATACTTTGAATGCTCCGTCATTAACGAATATGTTTGAATCTTCGGGTATGGTTGGCAATACTCACGGTCTAACAACTCCTACGCCATTGAAATCTCAATTTAGTCAAATAAGACCTGGAGAAGCATTAACCAATGTTACTATAGGACAAGCCGCAACCGCATGGGTAAATAATCCAGCAGATGGTCAATTTACAAATCAAAACAATATTCCCTATTACGATGTAATTACAAAATGGAATATAACTCAGGTTACTGATATGAGTAATGTTTTTAGTAATAAACCGACATTTAATAGTGATATTACGGGATGGGATGTTAGACATGTATTAAATATGTCTTCTATGTTTAAAGGTGCTACATCATTCAATCAAGACATTGGTGTTTGGCAAGTGGATAGTGTAACAAATATGGAATCAATGTTTGAAGACGCGACAGCATTCAATGAATTTGTAGATTTTTGGCAGCCTTTAAAGGTAACAAATATGATTCAAATGTTTAAAAACGCAACAGCGTTCAATAAGCCTATCCAATATTGGCCCCTTATTGCCACAGCAGGTGTTCCAACATTTACCAATATGCTTGAAAATTCGGGTTTGGTAGGAAATACTGGGGGGTTGACTACCCCAACACCATTGAAAAGTGAATTTAATAAAGTTAGACCAGGTGAGCCATTAACAAATGGCAACATTGATGGTTTGGTGGCAGATTGGATAGCAGACCCAACCGCGCCAAAATTCACAAGTCGTAGAAACAATCCTTTTTTCGATGTAATTAGTGAATGGGATGTATCAGGAATTACTGATATGAATTCTCTCTTTAAAGGATATACTACCTTTAATAATGACATTACAGCCTGGAATGTTTCAAATGTTTTGGATATGGCTTCTATGTTTGAAGGAGCATCATCATTTAATCAAAACATAGGAGGATGGGATGTAACGGATGTCAATACAATGGCCTCTATGTTTAAAAATGCTACATCTTTTAATCAAAACCTTGAATTTTGGGACCCAGAAAATGTAACTAATTATTCGTCTATGTTTGAAGGTGCTGTTTTATTTAATCAAGACATTTCAAAATGGCCAGTATTAAAAGGCACAAATATGGAGAATATGTTTAAAAATGCCACATCATTTAATCAAAACTTGACATTTTGGTTATTAACACCAACATCAGGTTTGCCCACGTTAACAAACATGTTTCAAACCTCAGGTATGGTTGGTAATACATTTGGGCTTAGCACTCCTACACCTTTAAAAAGTCAATTTAATCAAGGTCGTCCTCCCGAGGCGCTCACTAACGCTAACATTCAGGCGGCTGTTAATGCTTGGATTGCTAACCCATCGGCAAGTCAATTCACTAATCAAAATAATCATCCCTATTATGGTTTAATTTCCGTTTGGAACGTTACACAAGTAACAAATATGAATTCGTTGTTTGCCAATAAAACTACTTTTAATAATATTATTTCGGCATGGGACGTTTCAAACGTAACTGATATGACATCAATGTTCGAGGGGGCTACATCATTCACACAAAACATATCACGATGGAATGTCACGAGTGTTACTACTATGGAATCAATGTTTAAAGGAGCTACAGCATTTAATGTTGATATTACAAAATGGGTAGTAACAAGTGTTGTAAATATGAATCAGATGTTTCAAAATGCTACAGCATTCAAACAAAATGTTGGATTTTGGGGACTTACAAACACACTTGGAGTTCCAACATTTACCAACATGCTTGAAAATTCAGGGTTAGTAGGAAATGCGTTCGGTCTTACGACTCCAACACCTTTGAAGAGTCAATTTAATCAAATAAGACCTGGAGAGCCACTTTTTAATAATACAATTGTTCAGGCTGTTAATGATTTTATTGCTAATCCTAACGCAGGACAATTTACAAATCAAAATAACTTCCCTTTCTTTGATGTTATTACTAAGTGGAATGTATCTCAGGTTACAAGTATGAATTCATTATTTTTGAACAAGACCCTATTTAATGACGATATTTCAGGGTGGGATGTTTCTAATGTTTTGGACATGACATCTATGTTTGAGGGAGCTACATCATTTAATATTGATATTTCGAAATGGGTTGTCAACAAAGTCATAAACATGAACAGAATGTTTGTAAATGCTTCATCTTTCAATCATACAATACAGTATTGGTTATTAACCCCAACAGCTGGTGTGCCAACCTTTGAAAATATGCTTGAGGGTTCCGGTTTGGTAGGAAATACTTTTGGATTAACTGTTCCAACACCTCTTAAAAGTGAATTTAATCAGAAACGTCCTGGAGAACCTATATTTAATGATAAACTACCTACAATCGTTAATGATTGGATTGCTAATCCAGCAAACTTACAATTTACAGATCAAAACAATACACCATATTATGATGTAATAAATGGATGGGATGTAAGTCAAGTTACAACCATGAATTCAGTCTTCTTAAATAAAACTACATTTAATAATGATATTTCTAATTGGGATTGTTCAAACGTTTTGGACATGACATCAATGTTCCAAGGTGCTACTGCCTTCAATCAAAATATTGGAGGTTGGGACGTAGGAAATGTTCAAAATATGACATCAATGTTTGAGGGAACAATATCTTTTACCCAAAATATTGGGAACTGGAATGTTATTAATGTGACAAACATGTCTTCTATGTTCAAAAACCATACAAACTTTAATGTAAATATACAATTCTGGGCCGTTAACAACGTTGTAAATATGTCTTCAATGTTTGAAGGGGCAACTTCCTTTAATTTGGATATATCTAAATGGAGGGTTTTCAGTGTCACTAATATGAACCAAATGTTTAAAGGAGCAACAGCATTTAAACAGCCTCTTCAATTCTGGCAATTAATAAAAACGGCTGGAGTGCCTACATTTACAAATATGTTTGAAAGTTCTGGTATGATAGGAAATACTTTTGGTTTAACTACACCAACTCCATTAAAGAGTCAATTTGACCAGAAGCGACCAGGAGATCCAATATTCAATACAACTATTCATCAATTAGTAGATGATTGGATTGCGGATCCAACAGCTGCTAAATGGAATGATCAAAATAACACTCCTTACTTTGATATTATTCAAAGATGGGTCGTTAACCAAGTTACAGATATGACTTCAGTATTTGAAAATAAAACCACATTCAATAATGATATTTCCAAATGGGACGTATCGAATGTGATAAATATGATTTCTATGTTTAAAGGAGCTACTTCTTTCAATCAAGATATAGGGCCATGGGAAGTAACAAGTGTCACAAATATGACATCTATGTTTCAAGATGCCACTTCATTTAATCAAAACATAGGAGTGTGGAACATGACTAGAGTGAACAACGTAACCTCTATGTTGGAGGGAGCATTATCATTCAACCAAAACATTACTACTTGGGACATCTCAAATATAACCAATATGAGTTCTTTGTTTAAAAATCTTACAGTGTTTGACCAACCAATTGAGGTATGGAACATGAGCGGTGTTCAAAATATGTCTTCAATGTTTGAAAACTTTTCCACATTCAATAGAGATATTACACGTTGGAATGTTAGTGGAGCTACCAACATGGAAGGAATGTTTAAACAAGCAGTTTCTTTTAATCAAGATATTTCGAAATGGAACGTCTCAAAAGTAGTCAATATGGATGAAATGTTTAACGGTGCAAGTTTATTTAATCAAACCATACAGTATTGGTTGTTAACGAATGAAGTAGGGGTGCCAACTTTTGTTAATATGTTAGCAAATTCAGGATTAGTTGGTAACAACTATGGACTAAGTGTGCCCACTCCGCTAAAAAGTCAGTTTAATCAAATTAGACCTCCGGAACCCCTATTCAATGACACCATATATGATGTTCTAAATCAATGGATAGCTGACCCTGGAGCACAACAGTTTGTAAATCAAAATAACTATCCATGGTTCGCTAATATACAAATTTGGAATGTAACTCAAGTAACAACATTAAATTCATTGTTTTTAAATAAAACTACATTTAATAATGATATTTCCCAGTGGGATGTTTCTAATGTTACCGACATGACTTCTGCCTTTCAAGGAGCGACGATATTCAATCAAAATATCAATCCTTGGAATGTGTCAAACGTTACAAATATGACATCAATGTTTGAAAATGCCACCAATTTTAATCAACCAATTGTTGATTGGAGTTGTGGTAATGTTACTACCATGAAATCAATGTTCAAAAACGCATCAAATTTTAATCAATCAATTATATTCTGGTTAGTTTCCAGTGTTACAAACATGGAATCAATGTTCGAGTCAGCTACCTCATTTAATTATGATATTTCAAAGTGGCGTGTTTTAAATGTGGTTAACATGAATAAAATGTTCAAGGGCGCATCTAATTTCCATCATACAATACAGTATTGGTTATTAACTCCAACAGCTGGTGTGCCCACATTTGAAAATATGTTACAGGATTCGGGATTAGTTCCCAATAATTTTGGTCTTACCACACCAACACCACTTAAAGAACAATTTAATCAACCGCGTCCTGGAGAACCAATATTTAATGTTAATTTTACTACCGTAACAGCAGAATGGGTTGCCGACCCAACAGCTCCACAATTTACAGATCAAAACAACTTCCCATGGTTCGACACAATTAATCAATGGAACACATCATCAATTACAGATATGAGTTTTGGTTTTTTAAATAAACCAACTTTTAATGATGCGATTAATAACTGGGATGTTTCGAACGTGGTTAATATGACGTCTTTGTTTCACAACGCTTCTTCTTTTAACCAATATATTGGAAATTGGAATATATCTAATGTTGCTAATATGACTTCCATGTTTCAAGGGGCCATCTCGTTCAATCAGGATATTTCAGGATGGGATGTTACAAGTGTTTCAACCATGGAATCTATGTTTGAGGATGCTGCTATTTTCAGTATAGATATTACAAAATGGAGAGTTTCAAGCCTTACCAATTTAGCAAGAATGTTTGTGAATGCTCGTTTGTTTAATCGTAATATAAGTTATTGGCAACTGACCGCATTATCGAACCGAATGTATACTTGTTTATATGGAACATGTGGCTTACTCCCAACATTTGAAAATATGTTACTTGGATCTGGATTAGAACCTAATAATTTTGGTTTATCAACACCAACACCTACCTTGTCCGAATTTAATCAAAAACGACCAGGTGAACCATTATTTAATTCTACAATACAAGGAGTAATTGAAGATTGGATAGCTGACCCTAATGCCCTTCAATTTACAGACCAACATAACACCCCCTATTATGATGTAATAAATAGTTGGGATGTAAGTCAAGTAACAACTATGAATTCCAGGTTCAAAGATAAGACAAGCTTCAACAATAATATATCAAACTGGGACATGTCTAATGTAACAGATATCACATCAATGTTTGAAAACGCAACAATTTTTAATCAAAATATTGGTCCATGGACTTTAACAAATTTAACTACTATGAATTCGGCATTCAAAAATGCTACTGCTTTTAACGGAACTATAGGACCATGGTATGTGGGTAATGTTACTGACATGAGATTCTTATTTTTTGGAGCAACTGATTTTAACCAAGATATTAATGAATGGGATATTCGCAAGGCCACTGTCTTAGCATCAGTATTCAGAGATGCTTCCTCCTTTAACCAACCATTAGATGTTTGGGATATGTCAAATGTAATAAGCACAAGTTCTATGTTCCGTGGTGCTCGGTCCTTTAACCAACCTATAGATAACTGGGACGTTTCTAATATAACTGATATGTCTTTTATGTTTCAAAGGGCTGTGTCATTTAACGCTTACATAGGTTCATGGAAAACAATAAGTAATATTTATTTCAGCAACATGTTTAACACAGCTACATTATTTAATCAAGATATTAGCAACTGGAATGTTCTATCTGGTCAATTTTTCGAAGGAATGTTTTCCAACGCCACTTCCTTTAATCAGGATCTCTTCTTTTGGCGTATGGATAATGCTGTAAATGTTAATTCTATGTTTTTCAATGCTTCATCTTTCAACTCTAATGTTGGAGCTTGGACAACTACTAATATGGCAGATATGACATCAATGTTCGAAGGAGCAACAGCATTTAATCAAAACGTAAGTTATTGGATTTTGACCCCAACAGAGGGTCTACCTTTATTAACATCTATGTTCGCATCATCAGGTATGATTGGTAATTCTTTTGGGTTATCTACACCTACTCCCCTAAAGGAAGAATTTGGAAAAGAATATCCAGTAGAACCTTTATTTAACAATACAATTCGTTCTGTAGTAGAATTATGGATTCAAGACCCAACTATACCAAATTTCACAACCCGTCAGAGTATTCCTTATTATAATGTAATTCAGAATTGGGGAATTGTGCCTAATGTTACGGACTTAACCGATGTTTTTCGAGATTTACCAACATTTAACGATGATATTAGTGGTTGGGATGTATCACGTGTTCAGAAAATGACGCGCACGTTTTTTAATGCTACTGAATTTAACCAGCCGATTGGAGATTGGGATGTTTCAAACGTTGTTGATATGGAAGATATGTTTTTCAACGCAAACAAATTCAATCACCCGTTAAACACATGGATTGTTTCAAATGTAAAAGACATGGACGGTTTATTTACAAAGGCATTTACTTTTAATCAACCGTTAAATGCGTGGGATGTTTCTTCTGTAACTGATATGAGTGGTATGTTCGATGAAGCTTCATCATTTAACCAACCGTTGAACACGTGGAACGTTTCCAATGTAACAGATATGAATAGTATGTTTAAAAATGCTTCATCTTTTAATCAAGAAATTGAAGCATGGGATGTTACCAGTGTATTAGATATGAATAGCATGTTTTATGGTGCTACTTCATTTAACAAGCCATTGGATTTATGGGTAGTTTCAGGAGTTACAGACATGGATAATTTGTGGTATAACGCAATATCATTTAATCAACCGCTCCCATCATGGGATATTTCTGGTATTACCGCAACAACAAATATGTTTTTTAATGCATCTTCGTTCAATCAATCCTTATCCACATGGGACGTTTCTCATCTTACAAGTGTAGAAGGTATGTTTAATGGAGCATCATCATTTAACCAAGACATGTCAGCCTGGGATGTATCAAATATTACAGACATGTCGGGTTTATTCAGTCGTGCTACTGTATTCAACCAAGATTTGTCAATGTGGGATGTATCTAATGTATCAAACTTTTCTAACATGTTTAGTCATGCTACTTCATTTAACCAAGATTTATCGTTATGGACTGTAACAAATGCCACAAATATGGCAAGTTTGTTTGAAGGTGCTGCCACATTTAATCAAGATTTGAACACATGGAATGTGTCAAATGTTACTGATATGAGTGGTATGTTTAAAGATGCTGTGGTTTTCAATGGAGACATTATTGATTGGAAAATAACCTCGTTGATGGATATGTCTAGTATGTTTGAAGGTGCTATTGTTTTTAACCAAAACATTACAACTTGGGATGTGAATCCTGTGCTTTCAATGAGTAAAACATTCAAAAATGCTGTAGCATTTGATCAGTTAATTCGAGAATGGGATCCTAATGTAGATATTAGCGTCGTCCCACTTCTTCGGGGACCAGATTTTTTTGAAATGTTTACAGGAGCAACTAAACTTTTTGAAATATATGGATTTCCTCCCAATATTGGATTTGACCCATCTGGAACTCCAAAGTTATTTTTCTTTTACCCACCAATTCCTGAACCTCCCGAGCCTCCACTTCCTCCTGGTTCTTGTAGAGTTTACGAGGTTCCCGCTTGTAAATTTAGAGAAAAAACATTACGAAACCCATGTCCAATTTGTAAAATCAGAGGAAAGAATCCAACGAGTGGAATATGTAGACACGTTAATTTGTAACGACAATATTAAGATACTTTTTGCGTTTAACTATATCATACAATGTTTAGAGTCTTAGCCCAAATGATTTATTTTCTCTTATTAGTTTATAATGACCAACCTTTCGAAGGCAGAGAGAGCAAAGTATGATATGGTGATTGGAAGTCGCAGACAAGTTTATAATGGAACTGCGCATCACACATCTGGTGGGTTGACAAAATCCAAGTTGATTATGACAAAGAATGGACGCATTGTCAGCAAGTCCAAGCACCTAAGTGCCAAGAAGGAAAAACGTCTCGTTAAACATGGATATGGAACTAAGAAGGGAAAATTCGGATTTGTTCTTCTTAAGGGACATAAGAAATCTAAGAAAGCTAAGAAGTCCAAAAAGTCAAAGAAGACTAAGAAATCCAAAAAGTCTTTAAAGAAGAAGGGAGGATACTCTGGACACCTTCCCCTTTCTCCTGAGAACTACGATGGAAAGGGTGTAGGAACCAGTGGTGTTGCTCTTCAAGAAGTTGCTGGACAAGCAGGTGGATTTTCTGGACATCTACCTTTGAAGCCTGAAAACTACGATGGTGCTGGTGTGGGAACAAGTGGTGACGCTGTTCAATTCAGAGCTGGTATGGCTGGAGGTAAGAAGCGCAGAAAGAAGGGAAAGAAGTCTCGCAGAAAGAGAGGAGGCGAATGCCCTGATGGTGGAGTTTCTTGTTAATTAAATAAAAATGAAAATTTTTAACCATTTAATAAAGAAACAAACAAAAATTAAAAATGATTGAAGATAATACTCAACATTATCTTCAATTAAAACCTGAAAAAGGAACCATATTTGATAGAGTTAATAAGCTTCGTTCAGAAATAAAAAAATTCGTAACCCTATTTCTTTATTCAAAAAGAGTTTATTTTAGAGAAGAACATGATTTAAGTCTATGTATAATTCTTGATGACTCGAGATTTAATTTTAGACATTGTGTTCAAAACCAGTATGCTGGTTTATTTGGGTTATTGTCTCTTGCGTTACCAAATCGTGATTTATTGTTTCACTTAATGGGACAGGATCATGAATTTAATAAAACTGCTCACGAATTTTATAAAATACTTGTAAAAGGGCAAGACTGTTTAAAAAAATTTTCTAAGGAAGGGTTTATTCATCCAAAGTTTTCAGCCTCTTTTCATAAAATGAGTCAACTTTACATAAGTTCTTACATCACTCACGTGTATTGGCGCTATATAAATATTCCAAACATACAAAATCATTTGAAATTTCCAATAGAAATTTTAGAAAATATCGTGTCGTTTATATAATTAATTTAGTTTGTAGTATACCAATCATTAGAAATGAAAGTTCCATAAACAATGAAGTTCTTTACATAGTCAATAATAAATTTTTCAAAATACCGTTTACTGGCAATAAATTTTGGTTTGTATTCAACATAATAATAGTGGTAAGCATCATCAAATGAAATATATTCTTGTGTATTTTTATTTTTATACATTTCTTTCATTTTTAACATGGAATTTTCCATATCTTTTTTTTTATTCCAAAATTTACAAGATGTATGTAGTAAATATTTATTATCAACTACTATAGATTGAGGAAAAAAATGGTATATAATATTTAGAGCATGAGATTCATCTATATTTCCACCTTCTGATTTAAACAAAATACATAATTCATCAAGTTCTAATTCTTCACCTTGAGAAATGATTATATTTGTTTCCCAAAATTCAATAAATTTACGAACAATCGGTATATGCTTACTTGCTATATTAACAAAACACTCGGTATCCGAATTAAATTCGTATTTGTTTACAAGTAAATGTTTAACTGTTGATTGATAAACTATATTAGGCATTTTTAAATTATCCATATAATTTTTCCATAAAAAGTGCATATCTTTCATTTTCAAAATGTACGTTATTTGAGATGGACTTGACTCACTAACAATATCAATCATAGCATCACCAAAATCATTTACAATATCTTCCTGGGTTTTAGAATTAACAAATAATGTGTAATCTTTTAAGGTTTGTCCCGCTTTTTTACTAAGATATTCATCAGCACCATTAAATCGCGTAGAATAATGACAAGCAACACAAAATAAATCAAGTGCTTGATTTACACTTAGTTCAGCTTGACGCTCTCCTTCAAAGTGAATTAATCGACAATTTGAATATTGATGATTTTCATGGTATTTTACAAAATTTTTCGTAAGCCCTGAATGTCCAATAGTAGTATAAGCATAATTTTCAAGAGTTCCCAAGAGTCCTTTATGTTTTCCAAATGGTAAATATATGTTATCTTTATTTTTTTTAAGAATACTATCACCTAAAACAGTAAGAAAATATTTTGCGGAATCTCTGGTTGAAAACACAGCAGGTGAAAGTAATTTGAGAACATATTGGATCGTATATGATTCAGGAACTGTGTTATGAAGACTTCGATTTTTAATATTCTGCATAATCATGTCTGTAACTTCAAACTTCCATTCGTGTAAGTCTTTATAATTTGAAATAGTTACCAAGAGTTTTGTATTTATATCATCTCTTTTGGTAATTGTATAGTGTCTTCCATCATATTCAAAAAAACACTCAGCATCGTCTTGAGATAAATAATAATAGCGGTTTTTACTTAAAAAAACTTTAACGAAATTTGTTTGTTGAGCTTCCAACGAACGAGCCATCTTTTTTTTTGTTTCATGAGAAGCAGATTCGTCTGTTAAAATTTGCTCAAGATTTTGATTAACGTGTATGTCAAGTTGTTTTAACATATGTTCATCATTTTTATATTTCAAAATAAGCTTATCAATTAGGGAAGAACATCTTTCTTTCAATTCATCCATTCTTATATCAAAAACAATACATTTAAATTATTTACCTGGATTAATTAGAATTCTTCTTCCCTTTTCAGGGTCAAAGTCATTTACTACCAATCCATCAACATAATATTTTACATAAGGAGACATCACTATTTTGTATCCTTTTTCTTTTATTTTACATAATAGATTATAATCTTCTTCATGCGAGGAGACAAACCATAAACCATCTGTAAATATTTTTCTTTTGAGGGCAAAGCTAATTCCACATTCATATCTAACTAAATCCACTGAACTTGTTTTAGGAAGAACTCCATATTCTGGATGCCTCATCCTAAACAGTATTGCGTCCACAGCATAAATATTGTGAATTTCATTATAGAATGAATCTAAATATGTAGGCGATAATGAATCATCATCATCTAAAAAAGCAACCCATTCAGTATCTGCTAATTTTATACCAAAATTTCTTACTTGTCCTGCCCCATTATTTTTTTGTTGTCCATTTACAATTTCTCCTGTGCCAGCTTTTTCGCAGTGTAGAACCTTAATTCGAGGGTCAGAAATAGAAATATTAGGTTGAATTCCATCAAAAACCACAATCGCTTTCCAATCCCACACAGTTTGTTTATATAAACTTTCAATTGCTCTTAATAAAGTTGGTCGGCCTATTGTTGGGATAATAAAGGTAATAAGAGTCATAAACTAAAACAATACAATAACTTTAAATACGTATGGAAATGATTTAAAGATTTGCGTAAAAACTACCATATAATGAGTGAATATGCGTTAAATTCCGATTCATCAAGCAATAACACTGAAAATAACGTATTAACAATTAAAACAGTTCAAATAGCACCCTTTCGCACACTTATGACAGCACTCAAAGATATCCTATTGGAAACTAATATTACATTTCAACCTGATGGTATTCGAATCATTAATATGGACAAGTCTCATACTATTTTAGCTCATCTTCATCTTGCTGCCCAAAACTTTGAGTTCTATGAGTGTAAAAAGGACCGTATTATAATTGGAGTTAATATGTTTCACCTTTTCAAGTTAATTAATTCAATTGATAATGATGATACCCTTACTATCTACATTGAAAATGACGATTATGTGGATGGAATTGTTTCTCATCTCGCATTAAAATTTGAAAATGGAGAAATTAAGCAGTGTAAAACACAAAAATTAAGATTAATTGAGCCTGAGCAAGAAGAGCTTGAATATCCAGATGTTAAATTTTCTTCAGTGATTAATCTACCTTCAGCCGATTTCCAAAAAATTATTCGAGATTTGTCTTGTATTTCAGACAAACTTGAAATTAAATCTGTTGGAAGTGAGTTAATTTTTAAATGTTCTGGGCAGTTTGCTTCTGCCGAAATTCATAGGGCAGAAACAGACGGAAGTATGGGATTTGTGCTAAAGCAAGATTCAAGTAAAATTATACAAGGTGAGTTTTCGCTCAAAAATCTTGCTTATTTTATTAAATGCACTAATCTTTGCTCTCAAATTGAGCTTTACTTGGAAAATGATCTACCTTTGGTTGTCAAATATAACGTAGCATCTTTAGGCGAAATTAAGCTGTGTCTTGCCAGTTTACCAAGCTCATAATTTTAATTAAGCAATCAAAATATAAATAGTAGTCATGAGTTGAGCAAGTGTCAAAAACTTCACTTTATTAGATGCTGGTTGTATATCACCGTATCCTAACGTTGTTCCGGTAACTACCGCAAAATAAAATCTATCAAAAAATGCTTGTAAAGGTTCTTTAGTAGTTACACTTTCAGAAATTTGTTCAACTTTAGGATCAACTTCATTTGACAACTTTTCATCGTATTCAGGATTAACATGTCCGCCTTGGATTTTTTTTGCTATTTCCTTTTCAGACCTATCTGACAACTCGCGATTTTTAACCTTTTCTACATATTTTTGAACAACATCGTCACGTAATCTATCTTGGACAATGTTGATTCCCTTAAATTCTGTATCAAAACAAAAAAAGAAATAGATTAAACCATAAATAAAAAAGGACACAACTAATAAAATCACCTTATTCAAAGCCCTATTATTTGTAAATTTAGTCATTGGCAAAGAATTCTTAGTAAAAAGATTGTATAGCATTTTTTTTTATTTATAATGTTAGAAGATAATAAAAGTATGTCTGAAAAAGTAAAATTTTTTGATAATACACCTAAGCATTTGCTGTTTTATGATGTAAATGAATGTCCATTCTCAGAAGAAATTATTAAGGCGGAAATCAACAGGGTGGAAAAATTTTTGGGAGATTATCATGCCGAAATTAATCCGCTATTACTTACTGTGCTCAAATTATTAAATAAACGCGGGGATAAAGTTATTAATTCAATTGATATAGGTTGTGCTATTGGTGATTGTAATTTCAGAATGGAGTATCTTAAACATAAAGAGAATTATAATTTTACAATTAATTCCATAGGTATAGACCCTTTATTATCAGAATATAAAACCCGAAACATATATGGGTATAATCAAGCCAAGGTTTTTAAACACGGATTAAAACTTTATAATAATTTAATTGAATGTGCTATTTCAAGTGAAGAAGGAGAACAGGATTTTTATATTCAAAAATCACTTGATTGTTCATCATTAAACAAAATTAACGAGTCTAAAATAGCCAATCAAGCGACTTCAAATGATAATTTTTACCTTCCTAAAAGAATAAAAAATATAGTTACAGAAACAGAAAAAATTGTAAAAATTCCAGTAAAAAAATTAAGTACAATTATTGAAGAACAAAACCTCGCTAATGAATTAATTCATTTTTTAAAAGTCGATGCCCAAGGTCAAGATTTGAACGTAATAAAAAGTTGCGAAAAATATCTTAAAAATGTTGCTATAGTAATGATTGAAACTACAATGCCTTATATAGAAAAGGGAACATTATACCAAAATAGCACTAACTTTAAAGAAGATACAGCATTTTTCGAAAAAAATAATTTTAAATTATTGAAATTTCAACAATTGCTTCATGATGATGCTGATGCTTTATTTTACAACACTTCTCTTATTACCCCCGAAGATTAACTTATTTTTATTTATATTAAGCATAACATTGCCTTCAATAAAAAAATTAGTTAGTTTTATAAATTATTAATGTCTCTCTTGATTAGATGGAATTTGAAGATGATTATAAAAAAGGTCCCGGGGTCACTATAGTATCTGCTTTTATTACTGGAATTAATTACCGGGAGGATAGAAATTATGACAGATATTTTTCCCTGGCCAAACAACTTCTAAAAATACCTATTAATAAAATTATTTTTTTGGATAAAAGTCTAATGAGCTATTTTAAAGAATATGTTAATGAATATAATACATTGGTATCCTTTGATAAAAGAGAAAATTACCTATATGATTACATTGATAAACTTGATAATTTTGATTTGAATACAGAAAACCCAAGCAAAGATACGAAAGAATATATGTTTACAATGGCATATAAAACAGAATTTATAAGAAAGGCCGTGCAGATAAATAACTATAATTCAAGTCAATTTATGTGGATGGATATTGGAATAAAACACATGATGGACCATCTAACTCAAGAGGAATTCACAGAAAAGGTAATGAGATTAAAATATTTGGAATATCCTGATCATGTGCGAATACCTGCGATATGGAATCCAGACCACGATTTTCAAATCGATATTTATAAAGACATATGTTGGTGTTTTGCCGGAAGTTTATTCGGTGGAGACAAAGTTAAATTAATTGAGTTTGCGAACTTAACACAAAATGAATGTTTAAGAATTATTAAAGAAAAAAAATCATTAATGTGGGAAATTAACGTTTGGAAGTTAGTATACAACATTGACAGGTGGAGATTTTTATTCTACACGTGCACTCATGATACAAGTATTATGGACTTATATTAATTTTGTTTTAATTATGAATAGGAAAACTATTTTATTCATAATTTACTTTTGTGCTAATCCAAAATTCTCTGCTAACGCATCGTTTTTTGTTGTAGGCCTTTTAAACCGATTACTGGCTTGATTAGAGGGTATAATTTTATTACTTAAGATATGGTCATCATTTGTTTGATGAAGCTCAGGCATAATACGCGTCATTGGTTTATCAACAACCAAAAATAGTCTTTCATCGTTAAGCAATGCTCTATATTCTTGAATAGATAAATTACCATAGTATTTATTTAACATATAAAAAGGAGACGGAGCAGGTTTAATATTTTTCGCATATTCATATATTCCTCCATAAATATGATTCAGTAAATAGTATCTTTCAAACTTAGTAGAACTATCTATATTTTCCTCCATTAAAAACGCAGCACCGCATTCAGGACTACAAAAACAACCATACACGTTATAAGTGTCCTTAAAATGGCATTTGGGTATGTAACAAGGAGGGTTATCAAATGAACATGTGCACCAAAAACAATCTGATTTGAAATTATCTGTATGATTATGATTAAGATTTTGTTCTAATTGTTTTAGTTTTTTCCAAATTGCTTTGGTTTCAGTTTCATCGTTTTCAGCTTCAAGTAAAACCTTAGGTTTTTTGTCTTTTACATGTGATTGTTCATCCATAACCGAGTAGTTACATCCAAGGTTATTTATAGAGTTATTGTTGTCAATGTCATTATTCAATGGTTCGAAGCCTCCATTCATATTTGAATTATAAGGTTCTAAGTAGTCCATTTGTGTAGAGGATTGTAAATCTTTCAATGAGCATTTTAAACTTAAAATAACATTCATTTTTGGTTCTTCAGGATCTTTTTGAGATTGTTCAGGCTCAACAATCTTTCCTCCTTTTGGTTTTCTACCTCTTTTCTTAGGAAGAGCTTTAGTTTCATCATTTATAGACAAGGGTGTCTCGGCAGGAGAAGTTGAAGACAAAACTATATTTGTGTTATCAACGTGGTTTTTAGGTTTACGACCTCGTTTCTTGGGTGCCGGTTTTGAATCGTCCAGGGACATATAAGCATTATAACTTAATTAATTTAAGTTGTTTATTTAAACATATTACGGAAATTTGTTTTATTTTTCATAACATTTCCTACAAACCGGAACATAATTATTGCTTCCAACAACAGTTTGTTCCTTTTCAGAAGTCAATCTTTTTGAGAAAATCCCTGGTTCGCCTGTTTTACATAAACCACATAGGCTGTTTAATTTTTGAACTTTGTCACAATGAGGAATAAGATCTAAAATTTCTCCAAACTTGTTTTTTTCGAAATCACCATCAAGTCCAACAATAAATACTTTTTTATTTGAAAATAACATTTTTAGAACTGATTCAAACAAATCAGGAAAGAATTGTGCTTCATTAATTAAAACAACTTCAGCTGATTTATAGTTATTAGAAGGTGTTTCCATAAACTCTAAAAGACTACTTACTTGATAACAAGGTATCATTACTCCATCATGTGAACTTAGTTCACTTCGAGAGTATCTGTCATCTGTATAATGATTGATTACACAAGTTTCAATATTACAAAATTTATATTGTTTGTAAAGCTCAAGAAGTTTACTTGTCTTACCAGAGAACATTGGTCCAATTACAATTTCGAGATACCCCATAATTCAGTTTTATATTGTTAATCTGTAACTTTTTTATAAATCATTTTTATTGAATAAAAATATAATATAAACCCAAGTTGTTTGTTTATATTTATACTTAAAGATGAATACCTATTGTCCATTTGTTGAAAAACATAGGCCTAAACATTTTGATGATATAGTGTTAAGCCCGGTCAATAAAAAAATTCTTAAATCGATAATTGAAACATCACATTTTCCAAATGTGTTATTTTATGGTCCTCCTGGAACAGGAAAAACCACAACTATTATAAATACAATTCAAGAATTTCAACAAAAGGCTTGTGGAAAAGCAGATTCAAGTTTGACAATACATTTGAACGCATCTGACGAAAGAGGAATTGATATAATTAGAAACCAAATAAGTTCATTTGTTTCTTCAAGTCCTTTGTTCTGTGATGGAATGAAATTTGTTATTTTGGATGAAGTTGATTATATGACTAAAAACGCACAGCAGGCTCTTAAATATTTATTACAAGAATACCCCATAAATGTTCGATTTTGTTTAATATGTAACTATATAAGCAAAATTGATGAAGGATTACAAAATGAATTTTTAAAATTGCGTTTTGATCAACTACCAACTAACGAAGTAGTCAATTTTCTTTACAAATTATCATGTGTGGAAGGATTATCTTTAAATAGGGAAGTTTTACAGCACATTCAAAAACAATATAAATCTGACCTTAGAAGTATGGTGAATTATATACAGACTAATCAAGATACTTTAATGACAAATGTTAACATTATAAACGACGAAAAATGGGAAGAAATGTATAATGTTGTTTCCGATAAAGAAACAATATTAAATACAAACTTGATTGATTACATCCATAAACTTACAGTAATTTACAACAAAGACACAAAAAATATAATTGTTGATTTTTTGAATTATATTATTCGTAATCATAAAGAAATATGTAGCTCAGACTTTTTATACTTTGTTGAAAATATTGTTCATAGCGCTATAACAAGAGATTGTGGGATTAATTATTTTTTTAATTCACTGCATAATTTTATATCTAAATCGTAAGAAAATTTTACTTTGTTCTTTTCGTCAGTTACGGTTAGTTTATCAAAAGAACCTATACGTTTTATTAATTTTTTTAAAAAAAGACTATCTTGAGGAGGAGAGCTACTAGGGTCGAACGCATTGTAACTACATTTCATTTCGGTGTTATTCAAATTATTATTAGATAAATTATTTGAAAGGGGGATAGGAATTGGAACCGATACGCCAGGTGTTTCCATCATATATACCAATGGCAAAAAAAAATGTAATAAAACATTAATTAACCAACTTAAAAGAAATAAATGATTATAAATATAAAGATTCTTTAAGTCAAACCAATCGAATGGAACTTAATATAGATGATGAATGGTCCGAGTTTCTTTCTATGCCCAATATCGATGGTATAGATTCACTACCAAACATACCTGATAATGAAGAAAACTGTTTGTTAGAATGTCCTAAAGCAGGTGACATTTATATATCTACTAAAACTAACATAGCTTTTCTAAATGAAAATATAAATCTTTCTGAAGTTTTCTGGAAAATTCCAATACTTCGTTACTGCGAACCTTCAATTGGTGTTGTGAAAAAACAAATGAAATTTAACTCGATAAAAAAAGAAGAACTGTATGAAATTCAGAAAAACCTGGAAAACTATAAATGTGTAGAACAAAATGTCATTACCAGTATTGATAATCCTTCCGGAAGGATTAAGTTTAAAGACATACGTAAGGTAAGCATCGGTGTGTGTAAAAAGGATATCATAAGTTATCGTTCTAAAAAGAAAAGTGCTTTTTATAATTGCTTTGTTATGATTGTTAGATTAAAAGAAAATGATGACTTTAAAGAGTATCATGTCAAAGTTTTTAATACTGGAAAACTTGAAATACCTGGTATTCAATCGGATGAAACATTTTATAACATTTTAGATTTAGTTATTCAAGTGTTATCTCCTTTGATTAAATCAAATTTAGAAGTTTTACATGATAAAACCCATACTGTTTTAATTAATTCAAACTTTAACTGTGGGTTTTTCATAAATAGAGAGGCTTTATTCAACATTCTTAAAAACAAATATTGTCTTGACTGTATTTACGACCCGTGTTCTTATCCTGGAATTCAATGTAAGTTCTTCTATTATCATGATTTAAAAGAACAAACAGGTATACAAAAACAAGACAATCAGAATCAAACCGAGGTTTCATTTATGATTTTCAGAACAGGAAGTGTTTTAATTGTCGGAAAGTGTGAAGAATATGTTCTAAGAAATATTTATGAATTTCTTAAAGAAACAATAGCAAAAGAATTTTCAAAAATTAATGTAAAAATAATCGACTCATCAATAGAAGTAAAACAAAAAGCCAAAAAAATAAGAAAAAGAGTTATTAACGTGTCAAGTTAAGATTTATACAATTAAATACTCGCTTGTTTTTGGCACATTCATTAGTAAATAAATTTCACTTGGCATAATCTCTGTATCTTTCATTTTGTTTTGAATATAATCAACAACATTATACAGGATTTTGTTAAGTTTTTCTCGTAATTTATATTTTTCATTTTCTGGAACATCTATATTTTCTTCTGGCAATAACCTACATTTTTTTAATCGGAATATTGTTTCACGATAAACATATAAAACCGCATCTTTTGTAGTAAGTTTTAAAAATGTTTGACTATTTTCAATAATTTGTAGTATAAATTCAACATAAAGACAAATACTTCTTTGAGAGTGATATATAGCAGCACTCACATTATTTGTATGTAGTAATATAAGCTTATACACATGCCCAATCGTCTCTAAACCTCTAATTAGTGTAAACTTAAACATTTCATTGTTTTCTGTCACTATTTTTTTTTCGTCCCTGTTAATAAACTCAAAATATTCAATTATAAGTTTTTTAAAGTGTTCTTCAATTATTGACTGGGGTAAAGAGATTTTATTACTATAAGTTTGAACGTCACTTAAAGAAAATACGTCTTCCATTATATTATATACATTTAAAATACTTTATTGTTAATTAATATAAAGACTTTATACCTAATTATACAAAAATGTCTGAACAAGCTACCACTTCTACAGACGAAGCAGGCTATAAATTACCAAGTGAGGCTACTTTAAAGCATGCTGCTAAATTATCAGTTGTCGAGGATAAGCCTATCATGCTCGATTACTGGACTGCTTCTTTGGACAAAAAGGCCCTTGTTGGTGTGAGGGAGTCCGGCGAGAAGCTTCTTGTAAAAAGTGAGGATGAATATACCAG
>CEQL01054462.1_pt1 | contig 23879 bp, 18 predicted proteins | sample 356281 | NCBI WGS metagenome assembly CEQL01 (sample SAMEA2621203, study PRJEB7988) | marine metagenome | biome: marine biome (ENVO:00000447); feature: surface water layer (ENVO:00002042); material: "saline water (ENVO:00002010), including plankton (ENVO:xxxxxxxx)" | depth 5 m
CTAATAATTCAGGAGGAAATACACCACCTGTAGCAATGAATGATGGAAATAGCCTTGATGAGGGTGGAGTTGCAACAGGTAACGTGTTGAATAATGATGCTGATGCTGATGGCGATCCTATTATAGTTGTTGGAAATAGTCTGCCAGCTCATGGCTTAATAGTAATAAAACCAACCGGTGAATATGAATATACTCACAATGGAGATGAAGAGTTTGCTGATCAATTTGAGTATACAATTGATGATGGTACAGTAAGAGTAACAGCAACAGTTTTCTTTACTATTAATCCTATAAATGACCCACCTGTTGTTATAAAAGATACTTTTGAAATTAATGAAGGAGAAAGTATAACTATTTTGAATTCAGATCCCAATCTTATTATAAATAATGATTTTGATCCTGACAACACAGTTGCCGATTTCTATGTTATTCCTCATCTTCCACCTCTTTGGAATGATAAAACCAAGGGTGAGTTAATACCTGGAAATAAAGGAGCTTTCCAATATATTCATGGTTGTAATGACGCGTCTTTAGATGCTTTTACTTATTATGTCTCTGATGGTATCGATACCTCTCTAGTCTCAGATAGTGTTATTATTTTAATTAATAATGAACCTCCAATAGGTCTAGCTGATACATTTGGAGTTAATTTAGGAGAATCTCTTACAATCAATGACAAATCTGATGGGTTACTTGAAAACGATGTAGACTCTTTTGCGTGTGATATTCTTACTGTTAAAATGATTAGACCACCTAAAATGCATGCGGGAACTTTTACTTTAAATCTAAACGGAACATTCACGTATATTCACGATGGTACTTTGGGTATAACACAAGACACAATTATTTATTCACTTTTTGATCAAGAAGATTATGCACTTGAGTATGATACTGCTTATATAAATATAATTTATCCACCTCCAACAACGACAACACTTACTTATGCTGTAGATGAAAATCAGGAATTGGTTGTAGACTCTATACAAGGAATTTTTCCATTTGTAAAGGGTAATAATAATCTTCCTATAACTGTAGAATTGTGGGATGATCTTTCAAATGGTCCCTTTAGAGGAAATCTCCTTCCATCTGGAGAGATAAATGAAGACGGCTCATTTATTTATAAACATGACTGCACAGACACTCCAAATGAAGACTACTTTCTTTATAAAGTTAAAGACTCTCTCTCAGAAGCAATTGATACTGTTAAAATCACTATTAATAATGTCTGTCCTGAGGGAAAAAATGATGAATACGATGTCTTAGAGGGTCAGACAATAGATGTGCCTCTTACATTAGGTGTTACAGAAAATGATGAAGATGATAATCCTTGCGATCCACTTACAGTCACTATTGTTGATGAACCGCAATATCATACAGGAACCTTTACCTTAAACCCTGATGGATCTTTTATATACTCCCATGACGATAGCGAGAATTTCACTGATATGTTTTCATATAGGTTGTCTGATGGTGAATGTACCGGGGGTGTGTATGTAGTTAACATAAATATAGAACCAGTAGATGATAAACCTCCTATATGTAATGACGATAGCTATTCTCCTTGTGTTAAAGAAGGCGATACTCTAGAAATCACCCTCTATGATGATGGTGTATTAGGCAATGATAATGACCCTGATATAAAAGACTCTATACTTACAGCGATACTAGTAGATGATGTTGTTCATGGAAAACTATCTTTTAATGATGATGGGACTTTCATATACATTCACGATGGGGGAGAAGATGAATTCGATTTCTTTAGATATATTGCTAATGATGGTGACTTTAATAGTATTGATACTGCGTTAGTTACCATTTGTATAGACCAAGTAAATGACTGCCCTGTAGCTAATGATGATTATTTTTCTATTAATGAAGGAGAAAGACTTGACTCGACAGTAGTGAGAAATGATACAGATGAAGATATAAATACAGATGATAATAATTATAGGGCAATATCATCCCCATCAGAGGGTACTCTTGTTGAGATGAGAAGTGATGGAAGTTTTGTTTATATTCCTCCAGACCAGATACCATTGCCAGGTCCATTAATTGTCAGTTTTGATTACGAGATTACAGATCCTTTAGGTGTTTGTTATGATATGGCCACTGTAACTATCAGAATTAACTCAGTAAATGATTGTCCAGTTGCTGTAAATGATACTATAACTGTAGATGCTTTAAATAATGATTTAATTATTAAGGATATCATTTCAAATGATATTGATCCAGATTCACCGCTTGATTCATCCAGTGTATTTATAGTAGACGCACCAAATTATGGTGATCTCAAGGTAAATGATGACGGTACAATTAGTTATATGTATGTAGGTTCACCTACAAAGAAAGATAGCCTTACGTATACTGTCCAAGATTCTGTTGGGTGTATATCTAATTATGCTAAAGTTTTAATCAATATTGAAAATATACAGTTTCCTGAGTATGAGTTACCGTCTTATTTTACTCCTAACCAAGATAGATTTAATGACTTTTTTACCATAAAATATAAGAATATAATCCCTGGAAACGTTAGATTTGAGGTCAAGATAGTAGATAGATACCAGAGAATAGTATTTGAAGGTGATATTAATAACGATATGATTTGGGATGGAATGGATATGAATACTACTGGTGAAGCTAAAAGAGGATTGTATTATTATGAGATAACACCAATTGAGTATGGTAGTACTAGAGCCAGAACTTTAGTTGGAGCAATATTTTTAGATAGATGATAAAAAGAATAATTATATTTTTTGTTTTTTGTTTTAGTTCCTTTTTCTCTCACTCTCAGGAGTATGTTGAAATATTACGAGCTTCCGATAATAATATTTTAGTTAACCCAGCACTTGCTGGTATTGACGGAAGAACCTCTATCACAGTTATGGATACACGTTCTTTACGTGGATCAAGATTTAATTCTGCTCTAAGTTATGCTTCGGCAAGCTTTAGAATGACAGATAATCTAATTTATTGTCCTGCCCCTGGTTATTTCTCCAGTAATAGTGGTAGAAGAAGTTCTCAAAGAATAACAAACAACCATTTTCAAACTAGTGTTGATCTTTTAAACTACTCTAATGATATTTTTAGAAGACTTTCAGCGGGTCTAACCCTAGGTTATAGACAACAGCTTAATAGAGAAATGAATATTATGTTTGCTATGAAAACCTCTGTTTCTCAAGATAAATTTAATTTACTAGCCTGGGATACTTCAGATCCACTTTACCAAAACTGGGCAAATAGTGGCTTTAAACAAACCATATTTGGACTTACTCCTGGTGTCACCATATACACTAGAAATTTCCTTGTTGGAATATCAACAAAGATAGGCCTTACAGGCGAAGAAAAATATAGTTATCAGGATGGAAAGTTTGACCCATTTGGTAATGCAACAATCGCTACATTATCTTACGATCTTCCAGTAGGTGAGAGTTTATTGTCACTAAGTGGTAATTATGTAATTATTGATGATGAACCGAACTTTTATTCATTTGGTGCAAAGATACCATTGTCTGAAAGCATTTCTATAATGGGAGGATCAAGAGATTTAGTTGAAGTATTCGCCGGGGTAAGCATTAATTTTTATGGCAATACATCTGTAGAAGTATTTATAAATAATTTTATTGGTGACAGCGTTAGAAATAACGTCCCAATTTATTCAATTAGACTAAAAGCTTTCGATATTTTTTAGTTAAAAAATGCATTTAATACATTTCGTTCTTATCTTTAATTCCTGAATGGAAAACAGGAAAAATACGTATACTGAGGATAGTATAAAGTCACTAGATTGGAAAGAACATATACGTACACGTCCTGGAATGTATATTGGCAAATTGGGTGATGGATCAGCAAAAGATGACGGGATATATGTTCTGATAAAAGAAGTCATCGATAACTCTATCGATGAGCACCTAATGGGTCATGGAAAAGTTATTAAAATAAAAGTTAAAGATTATAGAGTTGAAGTGAGAGATTACGGTAGAGGAATTCCATTAGGAAAAGTAATTGATTGCGTATCTAAAATTAATACAGGTGGTAAATATGATTCTGAAGCCTTCCAGAAATCTGTTGGATTGAACGGGGTAGGATTAAAAGCTGTCAATGCATTATCAACAAAATTTCAAATTGAATCATTCAGGGAAGGTGAAATTAAACACGCAGAGTTTGAACAAGGAAATACTGTAATAGATGATAATATTAAAAATACTGAGGAAAGAAACGGTACTTATATCATGTTTGAACCGGATAACTCGATTTTTAAAAATTATAATTATATACCAGAATATTTAGAAGATCAGATTTGGAATTATGCATACTTAAACTCTGGCCTTACTCTAAACTATAACGGCAAAAAATACCACTCAGAAAATGGCCTTCTAGATCTACTTGAAAGTAAAACTGATCCTGAAGCCCTTAGGTACCCTATAATTCACTTTAAGGGTCAAGATATAGAATGTTCTCTATCCCACACAAATAATTATGGAGAGGAATATTACTCTTTTGTTAATGGTCAGTATACAACACAAGGTGGAACACACCTTGCAGCATATAAAGAAGCCATTGTAAAAGCTGTAAGAGACTTTTTTAAAAAAGACTATGATGCGACAGATATAAGAGCTAGTATAGCAGGAGCAGTAGCTATTAGAGTTCAAGAACCAGTATTTGAGTCTCAGACAAAAACTAAGTTAGGGTCTTTAAATATAAGTCCAAAGGGTCAAACTGTACGATCATTTGTTAATGATTTTGTAAAGAAAGAGCTCGATAATTTTCTTCACAAAAACCCTGAAACAGCACAAGCTCTTCAGAAGCGAATACTCCAGTCTGAGAGAGAGAGAAAAGAAATAGCTGGAATAAAAAAACTTGCTAATGAAAGGGCTAAGAAGGCAAAAGTCCACAATAAGAAGCTTAGAGATTGTAGGATTCATCTAAACGATAAAAGAGGGGACGATGAGCTTAAGGGAAGTTCAATGATATTTATAACAGAGGGAGATTCTGCAAGTGGTTCTATTACGAAATCTAGAGACGTACAAACACAGGCAGTATTTAGTCTTAGAGGTAAACCTTTTAACTGTTTTGGTCATACAAAAAAGATTGTTTACGAAAATGAGGAATTTAACCTTCTTCAACATGCGCTTAACATCGAAGACGGACTGGATGGACTTAGATATAATAAAATTATTATAGCAACAGATGCTGATGTAGACGGTATGCATATTAGATTATTACTCTTAACATATTTTCTTCAGTTTTTTCCTGACCTAGTTAAAATGGGTCATGTTTATATTTTGGAGACTCCTTTGTTTCGAGTAAGAAATAAAAAGAAAACATTTTACTGTTATGACGATGAGGAAAGAAATAAAGCTATTGAGAAAATAGGAAAAAATGCTGAAATCACTAGATTTAAAGGTTTAGGAGAAATTTCTCCATCGGAGTTCAAAAACTTTATAGGAGATGAAATCAGACTAGAACCAATTATTCTAAATAGAAAATCTAAAATAAATGACCTTCTATCTTTCTACATGGGTAAGAATACTCAAGAAAGACAGGAGTTTATAATTGATAAATTAAGAGTAGAGAAAGATTTAATTGATATAGAAGAATGAGTGAAGAAAATATTGATAATTCTTTAGAAGAATCTAAAAGTACTGATAATCCAGTTTCTGACTTGTATCAAGATTGGTTTTTGGACTATGCCTCCTACGTAATTCTTGAGAGAGCAATCCCTTCTATAGATGACGGATTAAAACCAGTCCAAAGAAGAATTCTTCATTCAATGAACAATATCGAAGATGGAAGGTATAATAAATGTGCTAATATCATAGGAAGTAGTATGCAATTCCACCCTCATGGTGACGCATCTATTGAAGATGCTCTGGTGAATTTAGGGCAGAAAGATTTACTTATTGACGCCCAAGGGAACTGGGGAGATGTAAGGACGGGAGATAAGGCTGCTGCATCAAGGTATATTGAGGCTAGATTATCAAAATTTGCAAATGAGACGGTATTTAACGATAAGACAACAGAGTGGAAGCTTTCCTATGACGGAAGGAAGAAAGAGCCTGTAAACTTACCTGTAAAATTTCCTCTTCTCCTTGCTCAGGGAGTAGAGGGTATAGCTGTTGGTTTATCTACTAAGATTATGCCTCATAACTTCTGTGAACTTATAAAATCGTCTATTTCATTTCTAAAAGGAAAGTCATTTAAGTTATACCCAGACTTTCCAAATGGTGGAATGGTTGATATATCAGACTATAATGATGGAAAGAGAGGTGGAAAAATTAGGGTTAGAGCTAAAATTAGAGAGATTGATAAATCTACACTAGTAATTGATGATATACCGTATAATACTACGACAACAAGTCTTATAGACTCTATAATTAAGGCTAATGATAAGGGTAAAATAAAGATTAGGAAAGTTATTGATAACACAGCTGATAAAGTTGAAATTCTTGTTCATCTTCATAAGAATCAGTCACCAAGTATTACTATAGATGCTTTATATGCCTTTACAGACTGTGAAGTTTCGATTTCTCCAAATGCATGTGTTATAGTTGATGAGAAGCCACAGTTCTTAGGCGTTAAAGAAATTCTTAAATATTCTACTGATTCAACTAAAAAACTACTTCAGAAAGAGCTAGAGATTAAAAGAGATGAGCTGAAAGAGAAAATTCTTTTCTCAAGTCTAGAGAAAATTTTCATAGAAAATAAGATATACCAAAAGATTGAAAAGTGTGAGACATGGAATGATGTGATAGATACAATAGATAAGGGCTTAGATCCATATAAAAAAGATTTCTATAGGGAAATCACAAAAGATGATATAGTAAAGCTTACTGAGATAAAAATCAAAAGGATTTCAAAATATGATAAAGATAGACTTAATGACACTATAATTAAGCTTAATGAAGACCTTGATAAAACAATTAATAACCTTAAAAATATAGTAGAGTTTACAATTGATTATTACTATAATATATTAAATAAGTACGGAAAGGGTAGGGACAGAAAGACTGAGATTATAAAATTTGATACTATAAAACTAAAATCGGTAGCTGCAAATAATGTTAAGCTATATGTAAATAGAAAAGAAGGTTTTATTGGGTATGGGATACGTAAAGAAGAGTTTATATGTAATTGTTCTGATATCGATGATATTATTACATTTTGTGCAGATGGATCATATAAAATTGTAAAAATTCAGGATAAAGTCTTTGTCGGAAAAAATATAGTACTGACTCAAATTTGGAAAAAATCAGATAAGAGGATGGTGTTTAATGCTACTTATTTAGACTCCAAAACAGGTTTTTCTTACGTTAAACGATTTCAAGTTACTTCAGCAACAAAAGAAAAAATTTATAATATTGGTAAAAGTGAAAAGGGATCTAAACTTCTTTACATAGCCCCAAGGCCGAATGGTGAGTCTGAGGTTGTAACAGTTTATATACATGCATCTCAGAAAGCAAGAAAAAAAGTTTTTGATTATGACTTTTCAGATATTGAAATTAAAGGTAAAGCTGCTAAAGGGAATATTTTATCAAAGTACAGAGTTAGAGCTGTAAAGGAAAAAAGTGTTGGTCTTTCTACACTTTCCGGCATAAAAATTTATTACGATAACTCAATAGGAAGATTAAATAGTGAAAGTCGGGGAGAGTATCTTGGCAAATTTAATGGGGATGACATGATTATTGTAGTATATAAAGATGGTAACTATGAATTGACTTCATTTGAACTTACAAATAGATATGACTGGAATAATGTCCTCTTTCTTGATAAATATTCTCCTCAAGGTGTATTATCTGCAGTATATTTCGAAGGAAAACTAAAAAATTATTATGTAAAGAGATTTATTCTAGAGACAAATACTATGAACAAAAAATTCATGTTTATTTCTCAAGAGAAAGGATCTAAATTAGAATACTGTTCTTATAAACCAGGTGAAAAAATTACATTTAAATATTTCTCAAATAAAAAATTAATACCTACTGAAATTGAATTAGACTCTTTTATTGATGTAAAAGGTTGGAAGTCTATAGGAAATAAAATTTCAATTGATAAAATAAGATCCGGTACATTTTCTCTTCTTGAAAGAAAAGAAGTAGAGGATATAGTTAAAGTAGAAGAAGTAGAGGAAAAACCAAATAAGAATATTTCTACAGATAATAAAGAAAATAATTTTGATGTTGGGGAAACTTTAGAGTTAGATTTAGACACGGATCAATTAAATATATTTGATGAAAAAGATTAAGGTTGCTGTTGATGTTGGTAATTCTAATATTGTAATTGGTTTACTTATTGATAATAACTGGGAAAAAGTATACAGATTAAGTTCAAGAAAGAATATTACTTACTGGTCTTTCAAAAATAAACTGAAAAAAATAATATCTCTTAATGAATTTAACCCTTCAAATGTAGATTCGATTGTAATTAGTAGTGTTGTACCATCACTAACAGATATTGTAAGGCTTTCTTGTAATGATATGCTTTCAGAAAATATTTATATTATTAAATCAAAAGAAGTAAATCTTATAAAAATAAATATTGATGATATAAATGAAATCGGTACAGACTTAGTTAGTAATGCTGTTGAGGCTTCAAGTATGTATGATGAAAACGTGATTGTAGTAGACTTTGGTACTGCACTAACCTTTACAGTTATCTCAAAATCTAATGAAATTCTTGGTGTTAACATTGTTCCGGGACTTCAGACAGCAATAAATGCATTATATAAGAATACTGCAAAACTTCCTTCTATAGAAATAAAACTTCCTGATAAGGTAATTGGAAAAAATACTATCAATTCAATTCAAAGTGGTATAATGTTTGGATATGTAGGTTTAATTAAGGAAATGCTAGAAAAAATTAAGTCTGAATTAATAGGAAATACTAAAGTTATAGCTACAGGCGGATTATCAAAATTTGCTCAACCTCTTAAAGGTTATTTTAATGATATATTACCAACCCTAACTTTAGATGGAATGATTAAAATTTTAGATAAAAACAATAAAAAAAAGTGATAAATTGCTGAAATATTTGAACTTAAATATTTTATTTCAGTATATAAAATATTAATCTAAATTAAATTAAATAAACTTCGTTATGAAAAGTGTTATTACTTGTGATATGGAGGGTAGAGTTCTAACTATGAATAATGGTGCAGAGCAAATTTTTGGGTATAAGAAACAAGAAATTATTGGAAAGAAAAGAGTCTCAATTTTCTCGCCTGGTGAGATTGTGATCCAAAATGTTGGTAATTGGCTAGCAACTGCTGATAAATTTGGTGAATTTATTGGAAAAACATACTTCTTGAAGAAAGATGGAACAAAACTTAATGCCAAAATTAGGATAACCCCACTATTCAGTAATGGAAAGGATAAACCTCAAACTGGTTACTGTGGTGAAACAGTTTTGATAGATGAAAAAGTAGACGTACCTATCAACTTATTTACAAAAATAATAAAAGGTGTCGCAATAACTAGGGTTCCATTTACAAGTGCCTCAATATTCCCAATGTTTGCTATAGCTGCTTACTATGCAGGACTTGGTGATGGTTTATTTAGTGTTACTAGTTTGTTATTAGCGATATTTGGTGTTCTTTTATTACACTTATCATCAAACGTATTTAATGATTACTTTGATGTTAGCGATGGTACAGATGAAGCTAACAATGAATATTTTCAACCTGCTGGAGCCGCAATAACTGGTGGTAGTAGAGCAATAGAACTAGGAATTATTACCTTAGAGAAAACAAAAACAGTAGCATTATCACTCCTATTTTCCTCACTGTTAGTTGCAGGTTTTTTATTTTATAATATTTTTAATGTAACAGGAGCGACTTCTAACGTAGAAGGTGCATTGGCTGTTGGTCTATCTGGTTTATTTCTTGGATATTTTTATACAGCAAGACCCCTTAGACTTGTTTCTAGGAGAGGACTAGGAGAGCTAGCAATTTTCTTTGCATTTGGTCCATTACTTACACTTGGTACTGGATATGCAATATCTACAGAGACTATTGCCTTTCTTTCTAATGAGTTTTACATGCTTTTATCCCTTGGTATTCCATTTGGTTTTCTAACTACAAATATTTTATATATAAATCAATTTCCTGATGCTGTAAGTGATGCCAGTACAGGAAAAAATCATCTAGTTGTCACGTTTGGAAAGAAAGCTGCCAGATGGGGTTATTTAATTATTTTATCTTTAGCATTTTATTCATCTATTTACTTAAATGATTTATTAAATGTTCATGAAAATTTTAATTCAAATATTTTTCTAGTAGGAAATGCTTTGTTGTACTTATTTGGTTTATCCATTTTTATGAAGTTATTAAAGAATTATGAGAAGAGAGAGTTAGTTAATGCTAATATTCAGACTATAGTTTTGCAAACATTATTCTGTATATTTTACATCATTTCTCTTAATCTATTTTTTATTTGATGAGACTATATATTATTCGTCATGCTGAGACGGAATATAACAAGAAAGGTATAATTCAAGGATCAGAGGTAGATAGTGATATTAATAGCACAGGTGATAAACAATCTCAGTCATTCTATAACTATTATAAAAATATAAAGTTTGACAAAATTTATGTATCTGCTCTTAAGAGAACTTTTCAGACAGTTGGCAGGTTTGTAGATAATGGTACTCCTTATGAAAAAATAATAGAATTCAATGAAATAAGTTGGGGAGTAAATCAAGGTAAAAATGATGATCTTGAGGACTATAAAAAGCTAATTGATACATGGTTAGCTGGGGATCTAGATAATAAATTTGATGAAGGAGAATCACCAAATGAAATGTCAGTAAGACTAGTGAATGGTTTTAACAAAGTCTTAAATGATAATCATGATACCGTACTTATGTGTATTCATGGAAGAGCGTTAAGAATATTATTATCTAAAATTATAGATAATGATTTAACTAAAATGGATAGATATATACACTCAAATACTGGGTTATATATAATAGATTATATTAATGGAGAATTCAGTATAATTGAAATGAATTCAAGAAAACATATTGATATTTAACTATTTTTTTGCGGTTGCTTTTTTCTTTGTCGCAGTAGTTTTTCTTTTTGTCCTTTTTTTAGGTTTTTCTTCAACCACTTCTGCTATAACATCTGCTAAAATTCTACCACAATACTCACACAAAATAATTTTCTTCTTCTCCTTAATTTCTGCTTGACGTTGTGCTGGTACTACATTAAAGCATCCTCCGCATGCTCCTCTAGAAACTTTTACAACTGCTAGCCCATTCCTTTGCCTTTCCACAAGTTTTTCATATGAAAGTAATAGGTTGGGTTCTATTTTTTTTGAAGCTTTAGTTTTTTGAGTAGCTAACTTTTTTTCTTCTTCTTGGCTCTCTTGAAATAGTATATCTAAATCAGCCTTCTTTCCTTTTAAAACCTCATTCTTTTCTTTAACAACCTTTTTTGTAGCTTTAATTTCTTCTTTAATTTCTTCAATTTTTACTTCGTTCTCACCATTTTTTTTTGCAAATAACTTAGTATCTAATTCTTGTAATTCAATTTCTTTAGAGATAGCATCATATTCTCTGTTATTTCTAACATTCATTTGCTGATCTTTGTATTTTTTAATAAGTTTTTTTGCTTCTTTTACTTTATTTTTTAAATCCTCAATTTCATTATTTTTATTTTCTATGTCAGAATTGAAATTATCCAGTCTAGTATTGATTCCAACTAACTCATCTTCAATATCTTGAACTTCGTCAGGTAAAGCACCTCTAACTTTTTTAATATCAAAAATTTTAGAATCAATCTCTTGTAACTTTAAAAGATTATCAAGTTTTTTTTGTACGCTATTTTCCATGTGATTAAAAATATTTTATCGGATTAGTATTCTCATTTGATGAGTGAAGTGCAATATTAATTAAATTTTTGTTTAAAAATTCAAAAATTAAATCTTTTGTAAATTGCTCACTTTCATAGTGTCCAATATCTATTAATGTTATCTTATTATTTGCTTCAAAGAAGTCATGGTATTTAAAGTCAGATGATATGAGTACGTCTGCACCTTTTTTGATTGCTTCTTTTATTAAAAAGCTTCCTGATCCACCACAAACTCCAATTTTTTTAATTTTATTATTAATTACTTTGGTGTGTTTTATTGATCCGCAATTAAATTTTTTCTTTAATTCCTTTAATAATGAATTAAAATTCATCTCTCTTAATCCAATCATTCCAGATCCCACATCTCTTGATTCTATATTATTATTTTGAATGTAATAGTTAGGTTCATCATATGGATGAAATTTCTTAATTGTATTTATTACACTGCTTTCAATACTTTTATCAAAATATATTTCAAGTTTTATTTCTTCAATTTCCTCCTTAGAATTTTTATTTCCAATACTTGGTTTAGATTCTTCTAATGGAATATATGTTCCTAAACCCTTTTCTTGAAATGAACACTCTTTATAATTTCCAATTTGACCTGCACCTACGTCAAATAGCTTATCCAAAAAATGATTTTTATCCTTTTCAGGTATATAAACCTCTAATTTTTTATTAAATCCATATTTTGGAAGTATGAACTTAGTGTTTTTAAGATTTAGTAAATCACTTATTTTTTTATTTACTCCTTCTTTTATATTATCGAGATTAGTGTGGATAGCATAGATGTTAATATTATTTGATATTGCTTTTTGAATTACTCTTCCAACCCAATGCGATGAGTTAATAGATGATATTCCTCCAAAGATAATAGGGTGGTGAGAAATGATAAGGTTACATTTCTTGCTAATGGCTTCATCTACAACTTTTTCGGTACAATCAAGAGAGATGAGACATCCTAAAATTTCTGATGAATAGTCACCAACCATTAATCCTGAATTATCATAGCTTTCTTGGTAAATTGGTGGTGCCCATTCCTCTAAACATTCGATAATTTTCTTTAATTTCATGTTTTATGTATTCTCTTAAAAAAATAATACTCTATATACCCTCATTATTATTTGGGTTTTTTGGTGGTCTGACTAACTTCTTTTATAAAAAAAATATACTTAGACCAAAAAATTATAAGACAAAGATAATCTCTATTGGTAATTTAATCATGGGTGGTGCAGGAAAGACTCCAACTGTTGAATATATTGCTAATTATTTTATTAGTAAAAACTTGCGTTTTGCTATCATTAGTAGAGGTTATAAAAGGCAAACTAAAGGAATGATAGTAGCAACAAAAAAGGATAATTACCTGACTATTGGAGATGAACCATCTCAATACAACAAAAAATTTTTTGGTAATGCAGTTATAATTGTTTCGGAAAATAGAAATTTAGCTCTGGATTATTGTGATAATAATAATATTGAATACGCAATAATGGATGATGCTTTCCAGAATTTAACATTTGAAAAAGATATCAATGTTTTGGTTTCTTCTTTTAAAAAACCATTTTTTTATGATGATAGATTCCCTATGGGAATGCTTAGAGAATCAAAAAATAATGCGTATAGAGCTGATTTAATGGTTTATTCTAACTGTCCAAAAAATATAGTAGGTCAGAAATTAAAAAGGTTTAAGACCAAATCAGAATATTATCTAAAACCTAAAACTCCTATTCTTTTTTCAACAGTGAAATATAATAGACCAAAAAAAATATTTGGTTCAAGAATTAATAAAGATACAATTTTAGTTTCATCAATTGCTTATCCAGAAAAATTTTATGAGTATATGTCTTTAAAATATAATGTAGTTGAAAAACTTCAATTTAAAGATCATCACAACTACACTGAAGATGATTTAAAGGTAATTACTAGAAAATTAAGTGATAATATATCATTAGTAACAACTGAGAAAGATGCTGTTAAATTATGTGAATTCCCTGATATTTTATCTGGCTATAATGTATATTATATCCCAATTCATATTGAGTTTTTATTTAATAATGACCTTACCGATTATCTAGAGAATTTATGAGGAAATTTTTATTTATTATTTCTTTTATTATTTCTTATAATAGTTATTCTCAGCAAATAGGGGAACAAACTATTGATGAAAATCCAAATCCTCCACAAAATAATCAAAGTCAGAGAACTATTCTAGATGATTCTTCAAAAGTTATTTATAGTCTAAAAACAACTAAATATTTATTAAAAGAAAAATTTAGTGATGGAGATACTATCCTTGTCTCACCTGACTCTTCACTTACAGATTTTGAAAAGGTATATGGTGATGAAATTAATCACTTTACCTACCAAAGTCTTGGAAATGTTGGTACACCTCTTTATAATATCTTCTCTTATTATGATGATAATTTCTTACTATCAAGTGGAATTTATTCTGTTGATAATTATTATTTATCAAAATCTGTGCCTAAGTTTTATAATAGTCGCTCTCCATTTATTGATTTGTCCTTATTTTTTGGAGGAAATGGCAGGTCTCTAGTTGACTTTATTTTTACAAGAAACATCAATGAAAATTGGAATATAGGATTGGATATTCATAGGATATCATCAGATAAACAGATATCTCCTTCAAAGAATAAAGGAGATAAAAATATATCATCATCACTATTTAAGATTTTTTCTTACCATTCCTCAAAAAATAAAAGACTCACATTTTATTCTGACTTTGTTACATTTAAATATAACATATTTGGTTATGGTGGGGTTAGTATTGATCCTGAAACCTTACCCTTAGAATTTTATACCTATGACGACTTTCAAACAAGACTATCAGGAATAGAAAATATTGAGCAAAGGAATAGGTTTAATGTTTTTTTAAATTATAAAATTCTCAATGGATTAGAAGTATACAATGATTTTAATTACAATAATCAAGGTTTATTTTATAGTGACGAAAATCTATCTTTAAACAGTGGGTTTTATGATAACTTCTTTATTGATAATAATAAAACATCAGATTCATTAAAATTTAAAACATTAAATAATAGAATTGGATTAAAAGGTTCCCTAAAGAGTATTAGATATAATATTTACGCAAATTTTAAAAATATAAATTACAGATATACTACTGATAATGAGTCATCTGGAATTAACAGATTGTTTGTTGGTGCTAATTTTAAATACCTGAAAAACAAAATTAAATTAGATGGTGATATAAAGATTAAATCAACAGGTGATTATAGTCTTAAAGGAAATATGGATATTGGATTTTTAAATGTATCTTATTACAGTGGATTGCATGAACCAAACTTAATTTTTAGTGAATACTCTGGGAATCATCACAATTGGAATAATGATTTTAATTCAACGTTTATTAATGTTTTAGACAGTAGAGTTTCATTTATAAATGAAAAGATATCATTTAGTCCATTTTTTAGATTTATTACTGTTAATGATCACATTTATTTATCTGAAGAAAAAATACCAGTTCAATATGGTGAGACAATAATTAATAATCAATTTGGTATCAATTTTAAAATTAGTTTGTTTAACGAAATAATTAATATCGATAATAGATATATATATAATATCCTTTCAGAAGAGGCTAATAGCATCATTAATGTTCCAAAACATCTTAATTATTCTAGAGTTTATTTTACTGGTAAATGGTTTAAAAATACAATTCCTGTACAATTTGGTTTGAATATGTATTATAGATCAAAATATTTTGGAAATGCTTATGAACCTAGTTTACAGAGTTATTATGTTCAAAATTCTTTTGAGTTACAAGAATACTTTAGGTATAACATATTCTTTAATATGCAAGTAAAAAATCTTCGTATATTTTTAAAAATGACTCATTTTAATCAATTTGATAGATTTGAAGGATATTTTGTGACCCCTTATTATCCAGCTCAGAAAAAAGTATTAGATTTAGGTGTTAGGTGGTATTTTTTTAACTGATGAAACTTAAATTACTAACTTCTTTATTTTTCATATCATTTGGTTCTTATGCCCAGACATATGTCAAACTAAATGGCGCAACATCGTTACTTGGTATTCCTGGTATAGGTATAGAAGTACCTGTATCAAAAAAAATGAGTTTTCAGTTGGATGCTACTATGTCATTCTGGAATTCAGTTTCTATTGGAAAGTATTCAGAGAGGCCATACGTCTTTAATCAAATATTTCCAGAGATAAGATATTATACTAAATCAATCAATGATGGATTTTATGTTGGTACTCATTTTGGTTATGGGATGTTCAAGTTATCTAAAAATTCATCTTATGCTTCCCAAAATAAGTATCAGTATGGGTATATAATATTTGCTGGAATTAGTACTGGTTATCAGTGGAAGATAAAAGATAAGTGGCTCATTGATGCTTATATAGGTGGAGGATGGTCAAAAGCAACATATGAAGGTTTTGAGAAAAAAACAGGTATAAGATATGATTTAGATTCAAATATTAATTTTAGTGGACAGTGGATACCTTATAGAGGTGGTATCATGATAGGATATAAGTTTTAATATAAAACCCTCACTTTGAGGGCTTTATATTTTAAAATGATATTATCTTATAAATCTTAAATTTTGAAAAGTAAAGTTATGAACTAACTCAACTTCACCTCTATCCTCTAAGTATTCCATAAACTTCTTAGTATGATTTTTTTGAAGATCATTTGCAAGTGAAAGATGATCATTAAGATCCGAACCAGAAACTAATGCCCAGTGAGTTGCACCATTAGGTCTATTAATATCATATGTTCCAAATCCTACAAATCTATCTTGAAATACATCTGGAAGAGAATTTACAAATTCCATTTGAGCCTTCTGAAAAGCTGCTGGATTTTCTGGATTTATATCCCATATTTGAACAAAAGGAGTTTTTTCAATATCACCCTCAACCCAATTAATGAATCTTCCTGCATAAGAAGTTCCCCAACTTTCTATTCTATTTACAAGCCATCCCCAAAAAGCAGATTCCTCAAATTCTGAAGCTTGTCCTTCAGCAAGACCTTCTTTACCTAGTTCCCATAAAAAAACAACTCTATGGGTCATACCTTCAGGTCTACCATGACGTAATCTTTCTAGAGCTACACCACCTGATTCGAACTCTTTATCTGCATAAAAATTGTCAAAGAGTTCAGCAATATCATCCTGTGCATTTTCTTCAGCTTCAACATATATGACATTAAATGCCATATCTTGACTATATAATGTAAATGACAGGAAAAAAAAAGTAACTAATAATAAGTTTTTCATTTATCTCAATATTTAATTAAACAAGTTTTAAACATAATCAATAATATTTTTATAATAACTGTGATATCATATAATTTTATCAATTATTATATTATATTTTTATAATAATTGAAATTTTTTATTATAAAACTTAAAAAAATTGAATTTTATTTAATTTCAAAATGTATTAGAAAAACTCAAGATTAAATGAATGAATTTTTTAATTTTATAATATGTTAAGACACTTTGTACCACAAAAATATAAGCTCTTAGTAAGAATAATTGCAATTATAACCGCTCTTGCATTTATATTCTATAGAACATAATTATAGTTTATACCACTTATCATTAGTAAAAAATAAACTTATAATCATTAAATTTAATTTATGAAGTTTTGGGAAAATCCTATTATTAAGTCATTAGGTTGGAAAGAAGAACCTAAAGGAGTTGCTAAAGTAATGTCAGTGTGTATGCTTATTGTAATAGTTGCAGCTTATTTTTTACCTACAAGTATTCAAGAAATTAAATTAGTATCAACAATTATGTGGGGTTCAACAATTATATTTTTTGTGCTTTTAGCTTACGTGATGATAAAAAGATTTTTATAGAGATTTAATTTAAGTCCTTTTTTCAATATTATTATTTGCTCAAAATGTATTAGAAAAACTCAAGATTAAATGAATGAATTCTCCTCGATGAGCGAAGCAGACATCTCAAACTGGTTCTTCTGGTTAAAGGTAGCAATGGGAGTTACCGCAATACTTTTAATACTACTATTTTATTATATAGTAGAAAAAATAGGAATGAAATAAATTTTTATTTAGTAAATAATTACTCTCTTGTCTGCCCCTGTAATAGATTTAAATTTACCAACAATCCCAGACGCTGAGTTACTGCTATAATTTTTAAAGTATTCAATTTTTATATTTCCGATTTTACTAATTTTTCCAACAGACCCTTTGTTAATATTACCCGAGTAATTTTGGTTATACTCAAATTTAATACCATTGATCTCTTTTAATTTACCAATGTAGTTTCCTAGATCAGAATACGTGTGTTTGTTATGAAAGTCGAAATTTATACCATCAATACTACTTATTTTTCCCATGTAACCACCTCTCTGATTTTCACTATAGTTTTTGTGATATGAAATAGGTATATCATTTACAGACTTTATTTTACCAACAATACCAATAATTCTATTGTTACCAATTCTCTTGTAATATTCTATCTCCACATCATCTACTTTAGTTACTGAGCCTACAATGCCAGCAAAACTATTATCGCTGTAATTTTTTGCATAATCAACACTTGAATACGAATTAATATATAGTCTAACTCCGCTATGTAACTCTAACCATCTTCTTGGTCTAAAGTCATAAATAGGGTCATAGAAAAATCTTTCGGATAGAGAATCGTAAGAGAATACATAAATATTTTTAATGATACTATTTGATGAATCTAACTCGAATACGATATTATCCTTTTTGATAAAAACTCCTTCAATAATTCCTTCATTTCTATCTAATTCAATACCTATATCTTGAGAAAAAAGATTAGTAATTGAAAAAAGAAGTAATCCAGAAATTAAAAAATGTTTTAAATTTTTCATAGACTAAAATTTTAATTAAAGTTATCTAAATAATTATAATTAGAGGTTTTTTTAATTATCAAAATATTATATTTATTTAATGAAGAATTCTAGAAGAAAATTTCTTAGAAATACAGCTTTAGGAATATCATCAATTCCAGCAGTTAGTTTTATTGGTAAATCTAATGATAACCAGTCTTTAAATGATATTTCATCATTCTTGAATAGATCTGCTCAGACATATTGGTCTGAAGTAAGAAATCTTTTCCCAACAGATAAAAATGATACATATTTCAATAATGGCACACTTGGAGTACAATCGAACTATGTACTTAATGCTGTTATTTCAGATATGAGAAATAATGCTATAAATGGTGCCAAAACTGATTACAAAGGAGAAGGCCCAAATCTTTTATCCGGTTACGAGTCTTACGAATCAATTAGAAAAAAATTAGGCAAACTAATTAACTGTGATTTTAAGGAATTATCTCTTATTCAAAATGCTACTTTCGGTATGAATTTTGTTGCTCACGGATTAGATCTAAAAAAGGGTGACGAAGTTATTAATACTAATCAAGAACATGGAGGTGGGTTTGCAGCATGGAGACAGCTTGCAAAAAGAAAAGGTATAATTTACAAAGAAGCTATAATGCCAGTTCCAGCTAATAATAAACAAGATATAATTGATTCAATATTAAATGAAGTAACAAAAAATACTAAAGTTATTGCAATACCTCATATTATTTCTGTTTATGGTACTGTTATGCCAATAAAAGAAATTTGTGAATTTGCGAGATCTAAAGGAATTTTTACAGTTATTGACGGTGCCCAGGCAGTAGGTCAAATAGATGTTGATCTCAAGGATTTAATGTGTGATGCATACTACTCAAGTCTTCATAAATGGTTACTTTCTCCCCCTGGAAGTGGTATTTTATATTTAGATGAGAAAATATCTGCTGATATATGGCCAACACTTTCAAGTTATAATTGGGATAATCAAGAAGACAAAGGATTTAGTTTACAACAGTCAGGGACTGGAAACCCATCCCTTAGAGTTGGATTAGAAGCTTCGATAGACTTTTTTAATATGATAGGTAAAGATAGATGGCTTAGTAGAGTTAAAGAATTAGGTAAATATTTAAGAGATGGTTTAAAAGAAATGGATAATGTAGAAATAGTATCTTCATATAACGAAGATTTATGTGCTGGATTGACTACATATAAGGTAAATGGAGTAACTGGCCCTGAATTACAAAAAACATTATGGGATAAAGAAAGACTTCAACCACGATCAGTTGGAAAAGAGTTAATGAGACATTCTGTACATATTTATAATCAAAAGTCAGAAATAGAAAGAACCTTTGATGTAATTAAATCATTATCATGAGTCAAATTATTGATTTTTTTGCTGATGTTCCATTAATTTTTAGAACAAGTATTTTACTAGGTGGTATTGTTATATTTTGGATTTTAGAGGGTATAATACCTCTCTATTCATTTAAATATAAAAAAGGTAGACATGCTTTTTTGAATCTTTTGTTTACTACAACAACTGCAATCATAGGTTTTGGATTTGCTTTTTTATTACTTAAATCAACTGAAATAGTTAATGATAATCATTTTGGTATTATTCATTTATTTGATCTTTCTTTAATTTTTGAGGTAATAATTTCATTATTAATTTTAGATTTAGTTGGTGCATATTTAGTCCATTTTGTTGAACATAAAATTCCATGGATGTGGAAATTCCATGTAATTCATCATAGTGATAAAAATGTTGATGTTACTACAGGTCTTAGACATCATCCTGGTGAGACAGTATTTAGAATTATGTTTACAATTCTTGGTGTTTATATTTCAGGAGCATCAATAGGAATGGTTATGTTATACCAGAGTTTATCTGTATTATTTGCACATATTACGCATGCAAATATTAGTCTGCCTAAAAATATTGATAGAATTATTTCTTACATATTCGTAACTCCTAATATGCATAAAGTTCACCATCATTTTCAACTTCCATTAACTGACACAAATTATGGGAATATTTTTTCAATTTGGGATAGGGTTTTTGGAACTTTTTCATATATAGACAATTCAAAGTCCATAGTTTACGGAATAGATACTCACATTAATGATAAGAAAATAGATTCTTTTTCTGATTTGTTATTGATTCCATTTAAAAAGATGAAGAAAACAAATCAATCAAAGTTTTCATAAGTATGACTTTTGGTATTCCTTCATCAATAAAATCACTAGATAATATTAAAAATTATATAGTAAAGACTCCATTAAAATTTTCTGAAAGATTATCAGAAGAAACTAACTCTAATATTTTTTTAAAACTTGAAAACATTCAAAAAACAGGTTCTTTTAAAGCTAGGGGTGCTCTAAATAAAATATTGAATATTAGTAATAAAGAAGATATTTTAGCTGCATCATCTGGAAATCATGGTGCTGCAGTATCTTACGCATTATCACAAAAAAATATGACTGGAACAATTTATGTTCCTAAAAATGTTAAGAAATCAAAAGTTGAAAATATAGAGTCTTATGGCTCTAAAGTTGTAAAATTTGGAGATGATTGTCTTGACGCTGAGAATGAAGCTATTCGTTTGTCTAAAGAAAATAATTTAACATTTGTTTCTCCATATAACGATCTAGATATTATTTCTGGACAAGGAACAATTGGCGTAGAGATAATGGAACAAAACAGTGAAATAGATGTTGTTTTTATAACAGTAGGTGGTGGTGGTTTAATATCAGGGGTTTCTTCTCATATAAAGTCAGTAAACCCTAAAATAAAAGTAGTAGGATGCTCACCAATTAACTCTGCAATTATGATAAATTCAATAAAAAATGGGAAAATCATTAATGCTGAATCAGAAGATACTCTTTCAGACGGATCTGCAGGTGGAGTTGAAGAAGGATCAATTACTTTTGATATGTGTAAAGAATTAATTGATGAATTTTGTCTTATTTCAGAGGATGAGATTTCATTACAAATAAAAAATGCATTAAAATATGATGAAATCCTTATTGAAGGATCTGCTGCGGTTGCTATCGCCTCTGCAATAAAGATGAAGTCATTTATAGAAGATAAAAATGTTGCAATTATAATTTGTGGTGGTAATATTGGTTCAGATACATTAAATAAGATACTATGAATTCTAAATTTTATACAAAAGATCAAATTGAAAAGGCTCTTAAAAATATCAATTTATTAGAATCTATTGAGAAAGGTTTTGTTGAATATTCTAAAGGAAATTCAGTTGTTCCTCCAGTGGGAGAGTTATTATTTGATGAACCTCCTGGAGATGTTCATATTAAGTATGGATACATAAAAAATCAGGATAATTATGTTGTTAAGATTGCATCAGGGTTTTCACAAAATTATAAAGTTGGTTTATCCTCTAGTCATGGTGTTATGGTAATGTTTGATAATAAAACAGGCTACCTTAAGTGTGTTTTACATGATGAGGGTTATTTAACTAATGTAAGAACTGCTGTTGCAGGTGCTATTTGTGCTAAATATTTAGCACCAACTAATATAAAAAGTATTGGTATTATTGGGACCGGAATTCAGGCTAGGATGCAACTAGAATATCTAAAAATGGTTACTAATTGTAGAGAAGCTATAGTTTTAGGAAGATCTAAAGAAAAAATTTCTAAGTATATTGAAGATATGAAATTTCATGGCTTCAACATTAATGTTGCTGATAATTCTAAAGAATTATGTGAAAAATCAAATTTGATTGTTACAACAACAAATGCTAATGAAACACTTATTTATAAGAAAGACATAAAAAAAGGGACTCATGTTACGGCTATGGGATCTGACACACCAGATAAAAGGGAATTAGATTCAGAAATTTTAAATATAGCTGATGCCGTTATAGTTGATAGTATTCCTCAATGTTTAGAGAGAGGAGAAACTAAAAATGCTCTTGATAGAAACCTTATAAATAAAAATGATCTCATAGAAATTGGAGAGATAATTTCTTCAAATAAAAAATTAAGAAAAAATAATGACGAAATTACGGTTGCTGACTTAACTGGAGTGGCAGTACAAGATATTATGATAACAAACGCAGTTTATGAACAATTAACAAAATAGTATGAAAAACTTATTAAAAATCATTCTCATTCTAATAATATCATTTAATTCAGATGCTTATTTCATTGAATCAAATAATAATATTAAAGATGTTATAAAAAATTTGAAATATAGAAATGTAGGGCCAACAAGAGGAGGTAGAGTTACTACAGTTCATGGTGTAGAATCACAAAAAAATGTATTTTACATGGGTACAACAGGAGGAGGAGTTTGGAAAACATCAGATTTTGGAAATAACTGGTATAACGTATCAGATGGATATTTTAAGTCACCTTCAATTGGTGCTATTAACGTATATCAAAAAGATCCTGATATTGTTTATGTAGGAACTGGTTCAGATGGTTTAAGATCAAATATTATTGTTGGAAAAGGAATTTATAAATCTGAAGATGCAGGTAAGACTTGGGATCATATAGGACTAGAAAATGTTGGTCAAATTGGTGCAGTAGAAATACACCCAGATGATCCAAATACTTTATATGTTGCTGCAATAGGTCAACCATTTAAAAATAATGAAGATAGGGGTCTATATAAAAGTATAGACGGGGGTAAATCATGGGATAAAATACTTTACTTATCAGACTCTATTGGTATTGTTGATGTGGAATTTGCCCCTGATGACCCTAACACTTTATATGCTGCTTCATGGAGAGCAGAGAGAAAACCATGGACTATTATTAGTGGTTCAACTAATGGAGGAGCATATAAATCTGTTGATGCTGGAAAGACTTGGAATAAAATAGATTTAGGTTTTGATAGTAAGTACATAGGAAAAATTGATTTTGCAGTATCTAAATCAAACCCAAATAGATTATTTGTCATGGTTGAAGCGTCTGATAATAAGGGAGGTTTATATAAATCTGAAGATAGAGGTATATCATTTAAACATATGAATAATAGGGAAGAGCTTGTTAACAGGCCTTTCTACTACCTAAATGTTGAAGCTAACCCATTAAATTCAGATATATTATATTCAAGTGCTAATAGGTTTATGATTTCTAAAGATGCTGGGGAAACTTGGAAGTCTTATTCTACACCTCATGGTGATAATCATGATATATGGAT
>CEQL01018267.1_pt1 | contig 23786 bp, 21 predicted proteins | sample 356281 | NCBI WGS metagenome assembly CEQL01 (sample SAMEA2621203, study PRJEB7988) | marine metagenome | biome: marine biome (ENVO:00000447); feature: surface water layer (ENVO:00002042); material: "saline water (ENVO:00002010), including plankton (ENVO:xxxxxxxx)" | depth 5 m
TTAAATATGATTGAACATAAATTCTCTCTACTTCCAAATATTAGAGTCCATAAAAATATGGAATTAATTAACATAACAGGAACAAAAGACAAGATAGAAAGAGCAATTGCTAAAAATTGTAAAACAGCCCAAGTGCGTTCTTATGAAGGTGACCGCTTTATTTTTGCAACTGAACCAAACGCCTTTCCTAATATGATAAAAAACGCAAGTGTATCGATTAAAAATAATTGGACAAGCTACGATTGGATTAACAAATGGTCACAAGAATCATATTATATAGGATTTGGATTTCAACTTCATTTTAGAGAGAAAATTGATTTTGATAATGAATGGTGTTGGAGTTGTGAGGATGATTGGAATGTCATAATTACTCCAGTTTCTAACTGGTTAAATGAAAAATCAAAAGACCCATTAGTAAATACTGTATGGTCATGTTGTATAACTAAAATGGATAATAAGAGTTCGACGTTAGGATTAACTGCGAATCAATGTTCACGTGAACAAATATTAACCGAATGTATGAGACAAATTAAAAAAGGATTTTCAGGTGAATTACCAAAACCGTATAGGGTAACATTTGCAGATGGTTTACATAGAAAAGGTGGTAAATGGATATCAAAAAATACAGGATATACACGAAAACCTGGTTTAGGATATTTACCTATGCGTGGAAATATTGAAAATTTATTTGCGTTGGGATGTTATACAGAACAAGGTAGAAATATGGTAGCACATAGTGGAACAGCGGTAGGAGCTACTATGGAGTTTTTAAATAAGTATGAACCGGGGGTTCATGGTTTTCATAATAAATATCATAAATATCGTCTACTTATTATGATGGTATTAATTTTTGCTTATTATAGATATAAAAAGTCAAAAAAATAAATTAGCGCATAAGTGGTCTTTGATTATTCATAATAACCAAAGTAGGTGCTGGAACAAATAATCTAGGGTCGGTAAAATCAGTATGAGGTAAAGTATTCAAACTAGGATTTACTGGTGCTTTTGGTTCTACAAGATTTGTTGAACCGATACCAAAAAGATCAGTTTCAATATCAATTGGATTATTTGAAAGTGCTTCTCTAGACATGGAACCATAATTTACGTTTTGTGTAGGATGTGCGTCACGATGAGATCTTCCATATTCATTAACATTGTGATTATTAATCATAATATTTGTTCTTTGTTCAAGAACATAATCACCTGGCATATTATTATTTCTAGTTGAAGTCATAATAATATACTATAATATTTTAATTTTATTATTTAAAATAATTATTGTAATAGCTGTCGCAATTTTTCATATGTTTCTGATGATATATTTTTATCATTTTTATATTCTTTCAATGCTGAAATAAATAGATGTAAAAAGTCAAATGAAAAGAGAAGTGTAAGACATACAGATTCAACCTTACCATTACCTACAGTAGATACAATTGGATTATTTAAACATAAAGTAAAAATTTGCATAAAATCCGGAATTTCTTTTAATTGATGAAAAAGTTTATCAGTGCGAATTGATATCACAGTATCGTTGTATTCGGAACACTTAAAAAACCGCAATAAATCACTGCGATATTGTTCATCTCCCAAATCTGAATCACTTGCGTCAATCATATGATAAACTGGTGTAAATTCTAAATTAACAAAATTCATAAATATATTTATGATAAATATTTAATACTTTTATTAAATATCTATTAAATATTTATCAAATACCTATTAAAAATAGTTTTTTTGTTTAATTAGGTTGCCCTAAACTTCTAGAAGGGACACCACCTCTAACCCAACCTCCGTCAGCAGATTCTTCTACTAGGTTGTTAGGATTTGATACAGTAGATTCGATTGAATCAATTAAAGGATAATTGCGAATAGGTGTATAATCAGCTTCACTTAGAGCAATATCAGATTTTTTCTCAGTGAGTTCTCCTGCCTGCATCATAGCAGATTCAGTGTCAGGGTCTACACGACCTTTTCCCATATAAGGAACACTATTAAACATACGTGTTCCTAAATTAACACGCTGTGCTTCACGAGTGTGTTTAGAACCAATTAGCAATTCACTATTAACATCAATATTTTCACCACGGTGACTTAAACCATGAGTAGCAGAACTATAATTTATGGTGGGTAAATCAAGAGCTACATTTTTTGCTTGAGAAAAAGGATTTGACGTTAACATAAAATCACTTAACATGTAATTTACATGACCAGTATTTTGAACATTGCGTTGTGTTCGATCACTCGCGTCATTATGAATATGGCCACTATTGTTAAAAGTATTTCCAAAAAATGAATTCATTATATATATAAAATAATATAATTTAATATTTATTAATTTATATTATTAGTTAAAATTTATCTTCATTTAAAATATCTACGTTTTCTTTTTTGGAATGCATATCTCCATAACAAAAGTCAGTAAATGATTTTTGATCATTTGGAAGACTTGTATTTGGCATGGAATAAAATGGCCTCATCGAATTTTGAAAGTTTTCATGTTCCCCTAAATCTCTAAATAATTTTTTATTCATATCCGGAAAGTCCTGATTTATTTCTTCAATTTGCTTTTTGGCAACTTCATTTATTTTTTCATCTATAATAGGATTAAAAGCTGGTGGAGCAGATTTTTTATCAGCGTTATCAGTTACTGGTTCCATATTTTGTAAAGGATTTGTTGTTTTTGGTAAATCATAATTATCTTTTAATTCCTCAAAAGTTTCTACTCCAGTAAATTTTTCTGTTACGAGTGGTTCCACAATATCATTATTTTGTGTTGTTTTGTAAAAAACTACAATGCCAACAATTGTAAATACACCTGATAATAAAATATTATTAGAAAGAGTAATACTATATCCGATTAATGTTAAAAATATTACTAATTTAGTTATAGTATTTAATTTTTCTTCTCTTTTCATTGTTTGATTAGGCCATACTTTAAATAAATTTTTCATTAATACGGTTGGATCATTAAACCAAAATGTAGTTGTCATTATATATATATAAGTAAATAATTATTATATTTTAATTATTTTTCTTCATTTTTTAAATCTTCATTCGTGTTTGATACAGTTTCATTGGTTGTTTGTTTCTTCTTTTTACGTCTTTTTTTCTTATTAGACGCTCGTTCTAAAGGTGTTTTTTCATTGGGTCCAGCATTTATATCTGTATATTTTGTAAAATTTAATTCTGCTGATTTCTTAATCTCTTGTTCTTTATTTTCCATATCTTCTTGTTGTTTTTTAGCCCTTCTACGTTCTAATTCTTGTAACATTTTATCTTTCTGTGAATACATTTTGTTTTTTTGATTAAAAGCATTCATATTAAACTTGGCACCTTTTCCACCCATATTACCAGCCATTTTATTTAACATTTCATTCATATTACCCATACCAGGCATATCTTTCATTTTATTCATTAAATCTGTAGCTTCCATCATGAGTTCACTTTCTTTAATGTCACCTTTTTTGATTTTTTCATCAATCTTATTACCAATCTTTTTCACTAAATTTAATAACTTACCAGGATTTTTTATCATTTTTTCAAAAGCATCCCCAATATTTTGTTCATCTGTAAAAGGCATATCTTCTGCTGTTTCAGCCGCTATATCTTGTGCTAATCTTCCAATCTTACCATTTAACATTTCTTTTAAATGACTCTGCATGTCTTCTGGTTTAGGCATATTGTTCATAAAATCTTCCATGTTTGGTCCATTTGGTGTGCCATCAAAATTAGGTAAATTACTAAAATCTGGAAGTTCGTCTCCAGATAAATCAGACATAAAATCTTCAGCCATCTTAGTAAAATCATCTGGTAAATTTCCACTCAAATCAGCACCACTCATATCAAATAATGATGATAAATTTTCAAACGTTTCTTTCATTTTATTTTGAAGGTCATCTTCATCAATAGCTTCAAATAGTTTAGCAGTATCACCAAAGCTTTTATTATCATCAATACTATTTACAATTGTAAACAATGTAATCTGAAGATATTTCCATAAAACATCTTTAGTTTTATCACTAATATCGTTATTCCATAAATCTTTAAAATCTATATTAGGATAAAACATAGTATTTATCTCTTTATTATCAAAAATATCTTCATTTTTATAAAGAATATCAAAAAATCTTTCAGGAAAAACCTGCTTACAATAATCAAATACTTTTTCTACAATAGTTTCATCAATATCATCAATTGTATCAGTAGTATGAAATAGTATCATTTCATCGCCTACAACATTTTTGTATTCTGGAAATGTTATAAAAAGATCATTTAAAAAATCTTTGATTAATTTGTAAAACTCTGTATTACCTATTTTCAACTTGCTTTCACTTGACATTAATTATAAATATATATATTTTAAGTTTTTAAATAAAGATTTCATATATTTAAAAACTTATAATGAATAATACAATTTAGATAATTTATTAATTTCGTAACCTAAATTGAACATATTATCTGTTTTCATTTTTATATATTCATTACTATTATAATTTGTTTTTATCTTATTTTGTAAATCAACAACAATAATTTTACCAAGCTCATTCCACATATCATCTTTTGCTATTTCATCAAATGTTTTATTAAAATCATTATTTAACCAAAATGAATATTCACCATTATTCACTTCTTCTATCTCTATATTATATTTTTGTGTGACAGATATATTCCACAATTTTATCATTAGTGATGGATTTGTTTTTTTTATAATTCCTGTCATATTAATTATTGTTTTAATATCATTATTATTTACTAGTAAATTATCAAAAATATTCAATAATTCCATATATTTACCTGTAAATACTGATAAAATTTGTTGTTTTTGAAATTGTTTCGTAATAGATGATGTAGCACTTTTAAACATTTTAATATAATTATTATTTATTATTATTTATATTAAAATAATAATAATTATATTTTCATTATTTGTCTAGGAATCTCATTCATTCGTTGTTCCTGAAGTTTATCTACTGTAATATCGCTATCTATCTTATCTGGTGAATAATCTTCTTCTGGTGTTTCAATTTTATCATTATAATTGATATCAGCATAAGAATGCATTTGTCTAGTACCTCCCGAACCTTTTGCCGATAATTCATCATCATCCATATCAAAAAAACTAAATTTATCAGATGATATAGCATTTCCAAAAGACGCTCCTAAAGAAAACGAATTTGGTTCATCATTATTTGTAGCATCTTTAACCAATGACATTTGTTTTGGTTTTAAATATTTATATATATCTTTTCCAAAAATTATTTTATTATTATCTTCCATTAAAAGTAATGCTGGGACACTATTAATACTAGTTGGCATTATTATTTGTTGTTGATTTTCTAAAACTAAGAAAGTTTGACCATTACTATTATAACGTTTATCTATACAGATATATTTTATTGATTTAAAATTTTGTTTAGTTAAATATTGTAATAATTCTTTACTATGATCACAGTAGTTACTATAGTACAAGATTGAACTCATTTGTAATAATAATTAATTATAAATTTATATTTTAAACTTATTTTTTATATTTATTTTAAAATAAATAAATTGACTTATAAAAATATATTAATATTATATTAATAATGGCTCCAAGTGTTTTGAACATTAATGAAGAAAATGGAATCTTGACTTTTGAACTTGATAATGTAAATGTCAGTATTGCTAATGCTATTCGTAGAACTATTTTATCTGAAATTCCAAGCGTTATCTTCCGTTCTTTTCCTCACGAAGAAAATAAGGTAAATATTATTAAAAATACATCCAGATTTACGAATGAAATTCTTAAACAACGTATGAGTTGTATTCCTGTTTATCTAGACCCATCTGCTCCATATAATGATTTTACAATTGAGGTTAGTGTAAGAAATAATACTGACCAAATACAATATGTAACAACTGAAAATTTTATAATTAAAAATAAACAAACTGGAGAAAAGGTGTCACAAGCTGAAACTAGTAAGCTTTTTCCGAAAAATAAACTTACAGGTGATTATATTTTGTTTGCTAGACTTATGCCAGGCACTGAAAATAAAGCAGGAGAAGAAATTATTCTAACCGCTGAACTAGACGTTGGTATTGCTAAAGAGAGTGGTATGTTCACAGTAGCATCAACTAGTTCATATTTTAATACTATCGATAGAGCAGCAGCAGAACAAGCTTGGGAACAGGAAAAATTACGTATTACAACTGATGAAGAATATTCTGCTGAAGAACTTGAATCAGAAAGACGTAATTGGATGATTCTTAATGAACAACGTCATTTCAAACCAGATTCATTTTCATTTACTGTTGAAACTATTGGATTCTATAGCAATGAAGATTTGGTAATTAAAGCTTGTGATGTTGTTATTGATAAAATTGAAAATTTCAACCGAACACTTCAAAGTAAAACTGTTAAGATAGAACAATCTAATACAACAATGGAAAATTGTTATGATATTACACTTGAAGGTGAAGATTATACATTAGGCAAAGTTCTTGAATATTTGCTTTATTCACAATATTATGAAGGTGACGAAATACTCAATTACTGTGGTTTCAAGAAATTTCATCCTCATGATACCGATAGTGTTATTCGTATTGCTTATAAAAATAATGAGCCAACAAATATTATTATTGACAATTTAATTGGTATCTGTAATTCTGCTACAAAAATATTTACACAGATTAAAGCTGAATTTGGAAAGGAAGATGAATAAGTATTTAATATTGAATATTGAATATAAGTGTGTATAAATTATTAATTTTTTTTATTATTAATAATTTGAGAAATTTAAATATAACAATTATATTATTATATGTCTGATAATCATAGTAAACTTTCTCGTGATCTAACAAAAAAAATACCAAAAAATGAAAAAAAAACACAGGGAATTTTCTTCACACCAAACGAAACAATAAAACGAAATATTTCTGTATTAGAACAATATTTTGATGGTTTTAAAAATATTTTAGAACCATCATGTGGCTCTTGTGAATATATTGAATATATTCTCAAACATATTAAAACACATGAAATTAAAACATCAATTACTGGTATTGAACTGAATGATACTATTTATGAAAGTATTGAAAATATGTTTGTAGATGAAACAGATGTAAATATTATTAAGGAAGACTTTATCACTTCAGATGAAACAAAAAAATATGACCTTATTATTGGAAACCCTCCTTTCTTTGTTATGAAAAAAACATCTATAGATAAAGATTATCAATCTTATTTCGACGGGAGACCCAATTTATTCATATTATTTATCATAAAATCACTTAAATTACTCGAAGTTAATGGTATATTAAGCTTTATATTGCCTAGAAATTTTGTAAATTGTTTATATTATGATAAAACGCGTAAATATATTGCTGAAAATTATAAAATATTAACAATTGAAGAGTGCTGTGGTGATTATATTGATACCAAACAAGAAACTATTTTGTTTATAATTCAAAATACAAAAGAACCATCTGATATTTGTAATAATAGTAAATATGTTGTTGATATTTCAGGTTATACAATATTTGGTAATGAAAATGATATTATACAAATGAACGAGTTGCTTGATAATAGTTCAACATTATCTAGCATGGGTTTTGCTGTAAATGTAGGTTCTGTTGTTTGGAATCAATGTAAAGATATTTTGACTAATGATGAAACAAAAACAAGGCTAATTTATAGTTCAGATATTGTTGATAATAAAGTTATTGTTAAAAAATATACAAATATGGATAAAAAAAATTATATCAATCGCGATGGTATAAATGATGTTATGATATTGGTTAACAGAGGTTATGGAATGGGTGATTATAATTTTAATTATTGTCTTCTTGATGTTTCGTTTCCTTATTTAATAGAAAATCATTTGATATGTATTAAATATATAAAACAGGATACAATAAGTAAAAAAGAATTGATTGAAAAATATAATAAAGTAATAAAATCATTACAATGTGAACGCACTAAAAAATTTACAAAACTATACTTTGGTAACAATGCTATAAATACAACAGAATTAAATTTGATTATGCCTATTTACGAAATCTGAAAAGCAGGAAACGCAATGCCATTACCGTTCTTCCATCGCAAAAGCACCTTTAGTTTTTTTCCTGTGAGAGTTTCACAGTGGAATGAATTGTGTGTTTGATGTGTTTGTCTAATAATTACATAATCGTTCAAATTGGCATATTCTACATGAAAACTCTCAGTGTCAGGGTTGTAAAGCATGTAAATTTTTCCGCGCTGTGATTGAACAAGGTAGTTTGTAAGAAGATCCGCTCTGAGTTGTGTTTGAGTCATGAACTTTTTGATTGCTTGTGTGTTTGTTTCCTTACAGAAGTCCGAAAATGCTTTATCGGTTTTATACATTGTCTGATATTCTTTCATACAAGGTGGTGCGTTTCCAGAAACCTCATTTACATAGGTGTCAAAATCTGGTTTTGTAAGACCAGCACGTTCACTGATAGTATCAAGAGGTCCTTCGTCATGCCAGTATTTTTCAAAATTTTTGGTCATAAATCGACTTGGTTGAGTAGGCGAAACAAATTGAGGACAACCATTAACTGTTGTAGCTCCAAACTTAAGTTCGATTTTTTTTTCTTCACCATTTGTGGTAAGGATAAAATCGAAATTGAATTTGCGCCCACCCTTCAATTCCATGGTAGAGTTGTCGGGGTCAGCACCGATCTCATTGAGAAATGTATTAATTGAAGAACGCATGGTTTTCCAGCGAGAACCGTATTCTTCGTCTGTATAGAAATTATCAGGAACAGCTTTGTTTACGGTAGCGCAAACAATGAGTTCACGAATCTTGTTGTTTTTGTCATTGTCTCCCTTTTTCGTGCGAGTCCATGGAATGACAATGTCAGAAATAGAAATCACGTTAGAAGCGTGGCGGAAAGTTTTCGAAACTGTGTTGTTCATAGTATCTATAATTAGCTATAGATAGATAAAAATCTCAATAATTTTTTTTTGTAACTCATTTCTCGGTTTGCTATATAAATTAAACGCAAAATATTATGAATTAAATTAAATTGATATAAAATAATTTATTTTATAAAGATTAAATAATGAATAGAGAAATTCAAAAACCTTTCTTAAAATGGGTTGGTGGAAAAACACAACTTATTGATTTACTTATAGAAAAAATGCCTACTGAAATGAATAATTATCATGAGATTTTCTTAGGAGGTGGTAGTGTTTTACTAGCTATTTTGTCTTTGCGTAAACAAGGAAAACTTACTATTAAAAAAAAAATTTACGCATATGATTTAAATTTGGTCTTGATAAATGTTTATAAAAATATTAAAAATAATAAAGATGAATTGTTTTCATTTATTGAAAAATATATTACAGAATATGATTCGTTAACAGGTATTGAAATAAATCGAAATCCAGAAACAGAAGAAGAAGCTAAAACATCTAAAGAAAGTTATTATTATTGGATACGTAACAAATATAATAACATTGATAAAAACACAGTTGAATGTTCAGCACTATTCATGTTTATTAATAAAACGTGTTTTAGAGGAATGTATCGCGAAGGACCTAATGGATTTAATGTTCCTTATGGACACTATAAAAAGACACCTACTATTATAACTGAAAGTGAACTAAATACAATTAGTGATTTGATTAAAGATGTTGAATTTATTCATAGTGATTTTAGAGAATCAATTAAGAATGTTAATCAGGGTGATTTCGTTTATTTTGACCCTCCATATGCTCCAGAAAATAAAACGTCATTTGTAGGTTATGTATCAGAAGGATTTACTTTGGAAACACATAAATCATTATTTGATGAAATAAAAAAAATGAAAGGTGTTAAATTTATATTGAGTAATGCCAAAGTTGAAATGGTCATTGAAAATTTTGGTGATTATAATTGTCAAGATGTAAAGGCAAGACGAGCAATTAATTCTAAAAATCCAGGGGCAACTACGACTGAGGTTATTATTTATAATTAAATAAAAAATATTCCAACGTGGAATGGTTTTTATTTTACTCTTTTACAAAAATTTTTTCATGAGTGTGGGTCTGAAATAAAATGCGCGCGTCTTCTTTTTGTCACCACCTGGTCCTTTAGTGCGACTTTGTATGAGTTCTCCTGTTTTGGCTGAAATTGTTTTTTCCGTTTTCCAGATGTTTTGTATTGTTTCATAATCATTTTCAAATGTTTTGTACAGTTGTGGTTCACTTTCTTCATTCATCAGAAATACATTCTTGATGATGATGTTGTCACTATCACGAAGATATCCGACGAAAAGTACATTGTTGATTTTTTTGCGACATCGACTTTCATTCCAAGAAATTGTATCAAGGTCCTCTGGATTCATCATAGTAATTGCGACAGTCTCTTTCGGAACAATTTTGCCATTTTTTAGTTTTTTCAAAGGAAATACTTTTACTTCACCGTCGACACAATCAAGACATGCTGATGATGTTGGGATTCCCGCAAGCTGCTCAAACAAAAGTCCAGCGGCACCTTTGTTTTTTGAGATTGGGCAATGATGAGGTGTGTCAATGTTGTCGATGGCACATTTTTTAACATGCTCGATAGTTGGGCGTTCTGTAGTAGTCATTGCTTTTAAAATATATAATATATTTAAAAATAAATCAATAAATTTATTTTGTAACTCATTTCTCTGTTTGCTATTTAAATACTGCCGGGAATATTTTTTTCAAAATAATATTATAAACAATTATACAATAGATAATTCCAAAAACAATATCGATTGTTAAATGTTGACTTGTTTTTAAACAACTATAACTTATTAAAATAGGAATTATTAATGTTATAATATTTCCAAACAATTTACGTATAATATAATAACTATACATTGCTAATACAACGTGAGCACTTGGACACGCATTATTAGTATTTTCATCAATTGTTTGTGTTTTTTTCATAAAATAATTTTTTGCTTCAATTCTCTCTGGAACTATATTTGGATACAAATACCATATTATTGATAATCCTGACAATAATATTAATCCTCCTAGCACTATTATTAGTGCTTCTTTATAAGTTTTTAATGTAATAATAACCAACCCAAAAATAAAATAATAGACAAAATTATATATATATACCCATTCATCATTTTTTGTTATATAATTGTCTATAAAACAACTCGGAATAGTAACAGGGTCTGATATCTTATTTTTTTTCGTCCAAAAATATTGTTGATAACCTCCAATTACTAAATATGTTAATATTATTGATAATATATAATAATCACTTAATTTTAAACTTGATTTCACTGGATAAGGGACTTTATTTCGCAAAATAAAAAATATATATGGTAATATTATTAAAAATATAATTAACATTATAACTAAATCAATAGAAAAAGTGCTACTATACATATATTATATATATATATATTATGCAAACCTATAAACAAGAGCTATAATTAATATTATTCCTAAAACGGCAAATGCCCATAATGGAGCACGGGAATTATTTTCTGCCATTTCTTGTTTAATTAATTTAACATTTGAATCTTCGTTAATCATTATATAATTCTACGAGTTATATTTAATTTAATTAAAAGTAATTAAATTAAATAGCTATTAAATAATCAGTATAATAATTAAAAATATCCCAGCTGTTATGCTAGGCCACCAAGCAGGTTTTTGAGGTTTTGGTTCTCTAAATCCATAATCGTTTTCTTCATCCATTATACTGTAAATAGTATTTATTTTTAAATCAAACAAAGAATAAAAATTCCAACAACAATGCCAGCCGGCCACCAACTTATTATCTCATCCTTAATGCTTTTTGTTTTTACTACGACTGCTTTTATTTCATCCTTTTCTTCTTTTAATTCGATGTCTTCTAAATTATTCATTTATTATTTGGAGAGAATAATAAAAAATAATTACAAAACACAATTATTATTTTTAAATTAAACACCACCTTCACCATTTGGGTATTTTTTTTCTGTAGTATTAGATTAATTGACAAACAAATTCTTTCTATAAATCAACCACCATTCTAAAGTTGTAATATCCTGAGTATCTCTATAGCAAGGATAAAATGTATAGTGATGTGTTTCATTTAGACACCATTTGCGAACTTCATATATTTCTTTGGTTGACCTAACTCTTGTTCTATTTTGTCCTTTTCCAATTGTAGATAGATAAAACCCATTTTCATCTGGTTTTCTTTTAATGGGACCTCTACCACCAAATATTGGTTTTAATTTTTCTTTATAATGTTCTTTTGCTTCTTCTTGTGTTTTTAATTTTTTAATAATCGGTTCGTCTAATTCATGATTTTCACTACTTGTATCTGAAAAATCATCATTATTTTTTATTTCATTAAATGTGTTTCTACCAATCGTGTTTCCATTTTTATATCTGGTTGTTTTTGAATTCCAGGGGATTGTTGTATCTTCAAACCCACTATTCCACAATTTTTCATATCGTTCAATTGTATCAATATTAGTATAAGTTATACTTATACCATTATTATCGTACCCTGTGTCACGACCAACTAAACCTTGGATAATTGTTGTGTCATCCGGATTTTTAGTATATCTTTCGTATAATATTCCAATATGTTTTTTGTGTAATGTTTTAGCACATCGAAGCTTTTCTTTAATAAATATAAATGTATGTATTTTTGGATTTTTTTTAAGTAGTGTGTTAATATCATTAATTTGGCTTTCTTTATCATAAGTTTCAAATTTGTATTTGGGATTTTTAGGATCATCATTCTTAAATATTTCTTTAAAATTTTGAATAGTTATTTTTCCTTCAATCCCACATTTGGTTCTAATAGGATGATATAAAGGTCTTTCATATTTATCAATATCATTTTTAATTTCTTTTATGTTTTCATAAACTTGTGGATCTATCTCTTTGGTTATTTCATTATATCCACATAAATCTTTGAATTGTTTTACTCTTCTTTGTTGAAGTAAATTATATGAGCTTGTATATTTATCGCCACAGGCTGCTAAAATTTTGCTAGAAGCAATTCCCCATTTCATCAAATCATAAATTGTACCATCTGGTGATGCCGTGTATTCCAAAATTTTAACATCATTTCTATATAATGTTGATTTATCCAATAAATCAGCCTTTTCAAATGTTTTATAAATTGTTTGACCTTTTTGTGCTGCTACTTGAACTTCATCCATAATAATAAGAATATTTTTTTTACTTTTAATTTCATCAACAAATGTTGTAGGTAATTCACATCTATGAAATATTCTTTCTTCCATTGCTTTTGGAAATCTTTCTTTAGTTTGATCTTTCCATTCAGTACTAGACAATCCAGTAATAATATAAATATTTTCAATCGGTATTGGATTTGATTTATCTTGTAAATATCTTTTAATAACTGCAATCATACTACCTGTTTTACCACCTTGCGTTTTACACAAAACCATAATATTTAAAATTTTACGGTCCTCTAATCTATAACAAACCTCTGTTGCTATTATTTCTTGATTTAACTCAATTTTTTGCATTCCTTTCCTATGTTTTTTTTTAATTTGAATTAAAACTTCATCTATATCCAACATTATATCAATTGTTTCTTCTTCATCGTAATCACAACGAACTCTTTCGACAAGTTGTTCGGTTGTATCACTTGTAATGTTATCACTCATTTAAAAAAAAATAAAAAAAATTTTTAAATCTCAATTTTTTTTATCTAACACAAATCAAAAAAATCGCATGCTAAACAGTGTTATAATAGTATTTATATATAAAAATATATGTATAAAATTTTACTATTATATTTTAATTAGACTCATTTTATTATTTAATTTGATGTCTTCCAAATTGTTCATTAATATTATAAATATTTTAAAAAAATTGAATAAAAAAACAATATATAATAAATAATTAAATGAGTAAAAGATTTAAAGAAGGATTTATGAATTTGTCAAACTCTAAAAATTACACAGAGGCACTCGATGAATGGATTAAAGTTTTTAGTGAACGAAGAACAGATAGTAATAAGGTACAATGTATATGCGGACATGATATATATGCGGATGTTAGATATCTAATTAATAAAGAAAATAAAAAATGTATTTATGTAGGTTCTGGTTGTATAAAAAATATTAACAAAGAACAATTTACAAGCAAATATGTTACAGAAGCTTTTAAAAAAATAGCAGAAACTAATCAATATACAAAAATTGATAATTACGAAGAATATAGCAACCGTGTAAAAACAGAATTACTTAATATATTAGAGAATGAAATACAAGAAATTAATACTTTAGAAAAAATGGAAACTTTACTCGATGAAATACAAATAATAGAAAATATTTTGTTTGGAAATAATGAAAATGAAACATTATGTGAATTAATTAAAAATTTAAAATGTAAAATTCAAAAAGAAGAAAGAGATGAAGCAGAAAGGATGCGTTTAGAACGTGAGCGTTTAAAACGTCAGCGTTCAGCACGTGAGCATTTAGAATGTATAGAACGTGAGCGTTTAAAACGTGAGCGTTTATACAATGAAATAGATAATATCAATAAAAAAATAGAAAATATATCTAATCACTCTTTACAAGATCTAAATGTACTAATTGGTATTCTTAATGATATAAATAATGATATAATCAAACATCCAAAGTTTAATGATATAAAATCAAAAATTGATGATGAAATAAAAAAAAAACTGGAAATTAAAAGAGAACATGATAAAGCTGAACGCGAACGCGCAGAACGTGAGAATTTGAAACGTAGAAGTCAAATGTTCTTACAACAAGGCTCTTATGGCATTCAAGAAGTATATAATACAGAACATGAAAATAAGGTTAGATTAATTATTGGTTTTAGAATATTGGCAAAACATCAACAACCAGACCGTTATAAAAAATGGTATCAACAAGTTATTGATAGTATTGAAAATAAAAAAGGGTATTATGAAATTTTAGAACATTTTATAGATTCATTCTAACATAAATCAAACATTCGCCTGATAAACAGTGCGACATTTCCTGGGCTTAGGATTGTAGCCGTAGGGACCTTGCTCGGCATCTGAAGCGTCGAATTAATATTTACCATCTGGTCTGCTTTATCAGCAAATGGTGGGCAGGCAATGACAGGATATTGTGTGTTACATGCCGTGACACCAGAAAGTGCGTTCGACATTCCAGCAACCGTTACAAACACCACCTTTCCATTCAATGTATTATACTCCGTAATAGTACGGAGAACCTTTTGGGTCTGTTTATGTGCGCTTCCATAATGGACATAAACTCGGAGTTTCTGTTCTTCGCAACATTTCTTAATTTTTTCTACGTGCTTATGGTCACTTTCTGAACCAGCTAAAATGACAACACTAGGAAACCATCTTGGATAATTATTCTGAAAGAAAAAGTCAACATCTTCTTCGAGTGTATTTGCTGTATCTTGTAAACATAATGTTTCGCTAGAATCATAGTCACCTCTATACTGTAAAGACTCTGAAGAACTGAGACTATTATCATTAAGTGCCTTACCAGTTAACTGGTTATAAAACCGCATATATGTATTCTTTGTTTGTGTCTTGAGTTCTTCTGGTATATCAAATACTGTCACCTTGTAAGGGTCATCTACATTTTTCTTAATCCAATCACGACAAACATCTTTGTCATATTTCTCTGGCTCTTCGCCATTATTAAAACGGTATAGATATGTCTCCAAAAACCAAAAACGAGAAGAATCACACGTAAATACCTCGTCAACTAGCAGAAGTTCACCATCTGCTGAAACACCCCATTCTAATTTTGAATCTACCAGAATAAGACCTCTTTTCGCAGCAACTTCTTGGCCCCATTTAAAAATACGCAATGTCTTTTCAGCTATTTCATTCCATTGTTCCTGTGACATAATCCTTCTATTTACAATTTCTTGAGCTGTAATAGGCTCATCTACATCTCCTTTTGTTGTTGGAGTCAAAATAACTTCGTCTAATTTTTCATTTTTTCGATAACCATCACGGAAATCAATACCATACATATTACGTTTACCAGATTTATACATTGGCCAAATAGAAGTTTGGGTTGAACCGGTCATATAACTTCTTACAACCATCTCAATAGGTATAACAGTGCATTTCTTGGCAAACATAATTTCATTTGTTGATGACAAATAATGCGTCTTAATACCAAGCTCTTTCTCAATCTTTTCAAACCACCAAGCACTTGTTTCGGTTAAAACAGTTCCTTTCATTGGAACTTCGCAAATATATCGGTCAAACGCACTCAATCGATTAGATTGCTGAATAGCCAATAAATCATGACCAATGTCATGTACATTTCTTACTTTACCTGTATAAGCTAATGGATATTTTTCAACAGGCAATGGTGGTAGTTCTTTTTTTGTGTCAGTAAGGGTTTTTAATGTTGAAACAAGAACAGCCTGTTCAGCATTATGCATTCGTTCTTCAAATTCTTCAAATGTTTCTTCATTTTCTGCTTTAAATGGAACTCTAATAGTAGAAAGGACTTCCCCCTTATCTACATCTTCTACAACACGATGAATCATAACACCTGCTTTTGTGTAAGGACTATCTCTTGCTTCCCATGTTTTCTGAATACAATCTGTTCCAGTAAAACTACCTGGAAGAGCTGGGTGTAAATTAATTAAACAACTTTTATAAGCATCAATAAATGTTGGTGTAAGTACCCTCATCCAGCCAGCAAGAACAACCAAATCAGGTTTGTATCGATGTACAACATTCGCCAATACAGCATCATATGTGTCACGATTGGTGTATTTTGTATGGTCTAATACTTCAGTAGCAATATTCGCATTTTGGGCACGAGTTAAAGCGAAGGAGTTTTTGTTATTAGATAAGGTAAGCACAATGTCACACATTAAATATCTAGATTTAACTGAATCTATTATAGCCTGAAGATTTGTTCCGTTACCGGAAACAAGAACAGCTAGACGTTTGGCAGCCATATATAGATATTTTCTACTTATTTTTAAGTTATTTAAAATAAATTTTTTATAGCATATTTGTAATATAATATAATAACAATTTGTGATTATATTGTAATGGATAAGCTAGATACATTGATTCTAGATGATGTTGGTATAAAATATATTCATGAATATTATAAAAAACTATGTAAAGAGAGAAAAGAAATACCCAAAATGAAATCATTAGTTTGTATATCATTGATACATTGTGATTATTGTAGCTCACGTAGTAGACATCCTGATAATTATGCTTCTATACAAGAACGATTAAATTATGGTGTTCAAATATGTAATAAATGTTTGGCAAATCATAATCATCATATTAGTTTTTTGCGTCGCAGTCTTAAACATAATACATTATCATGGTGGCAATTTATACGTTTAAATTATAGTAATAAATTTATTAAAGAGTTATGCCCTCTTAAAAGTATTGGCTGTGGATTTGGTAATGATAAAGAACCACCATTTGATGAGTTATATATAGATGTTACAAGAGTTATTAAAATTAAAAAAAATGATACTATGGTTACTGATGTATATTTTCCTGTTTATTTTAAATTTACAAAAGAATACCCTAATTTTTTTCCTAATAATAGTAAGCGGCTTTCACTTGAAGAATTTTGTAAATTAGATACAGAATTAGATATGAAACAGATTTTAGAAAACATTACGAATTATTTGGTTTTTTAATGATTGGTGGATTTTTTTCGAGGTGTATTTCTACCTTTTTTATTTTTCTTAACTCGTTTGGTTTTCTTAACTCGTTTAGTTTTCTTAACCATTTTTGCTTTTTTAACCCTTTTGGTTTTTTTAACTCGTTTGGTCTTATTATTTTTTTTTCCTTTTTTAGATAATTGTTTTTTTTTTATTTTTTTTCCACCTTCAGTAGTCAAAACATTATCAGCCCATGCTTTATGGGCTCTTAGTCGTTCGGCTTCTGCTCGTGTTTCTCTAGAATGTATTTCTCCTGCTATTTGTCCAGGGTCCGCAGCTTGACTTGCTCTTTGTTGTATATGTATTAATATATCGCTCTGCCACCATTCGATACGGTTTTGCTGTAACATAATACAAACCTCGGCCTCAATAACTATTTGTCGAGGGTCCACACTTTGACTTGCTCTTTGTTGTATATAAAGCATTATATTATCTGGGGGTGTGATATGTTTTTGCTGTAATATCATACAAACCATGGCTTCAATAACTATTTGTTGAGGGGCCGCACTTTGACTTGCTCTTTTTTGTATATAAAGCATTATATTATCCGAGGGCGTGAGTTTGTTTTGCTGTAACATCGTAACAGTTTTGGTAAATGTCTGTTCATGTAACATCGCCTGCTGTTGCAGTTCATTCGCCAAAAAATCCTGTGCCATCTTCTCGCCGTTAATCAAATTAATATATGGAAGCAGAAACTGCTCATTTGGGGGCATATCTAGTTCATCCATCATACGATCAAATTGGTCGCTAAATACGCTGTTATTACTCATAAGGTTCGCGCGGTTTGGAATACTATTGTTTCCAAAAATATTTTCATCCCAAAAAGTATTTCGAATTTCGCCTTCATTGCCAAAGACGGACTTGAGACCTTCGATTACTACTATAGAATCATCATATTCCCAGGGATATTTTTGTCCGTCTTGAGAAACAAATCCGAGAGTATCATGTATTGCTCCCCGTTCAATGCTGAATGTGTCGGCTGGCAAGATCAACTGTGGATGATCAGATTTTTGTTTATAAAACTCTATGATAATAGAAGAACCACTTTCCCATAATATATCATTATAATTCTGCTTCTCTGCCCTTTCTTCTTCCTCTGTTCCTCCTACTTGCACACCACTCACACGCCCACCACCGTTCATCGTTGGCAAGTTTATCCTCAAACTATTTACCACCCTCCCTTGACTATATGCGGGCAAAAATTTAGCTCCATGTTCGATAAAGAATTTTTCATTTATCACCCCCCCGGCAGCATACACAATAGCGTCTTTTTTTAATTGTTCCTTTAATGCGCCTTCCGCCTTATTAAGATCATCAGATTTTTTCCTTACTGTTCCCTTAACCTCCGGGACGGGTGAAGCCTTCGCCGCATTCACTGATGCCCGTAAATCCATACACTTTAGAATCAATGCGTGTGCCTCGGCCCCTGGCCCTGGCAGCTGCTGCCACGACGCTACACCAAACCAAGGTTCATCTTTGTTTCCACGTTCTAGTTGTAATGTTCTGATATACCTATCAATTATCGCACTTAAATAAGTTTCCCTGACTTCTTTAATTGTTAGATTAAAGGTTAATGTCTTCAACAAACGGTCTGTTACAGACGATAGCAATTTTAATGACATATACCCTGCTAAAATAACTTTGCGCACATGTGGGGACAAAATATATGTGCTACCTAATCTATCCGGTTGACAGGGTGATGATGTAAGTGATGTATAACAACCTCTCATCCAATCATTAATTGTGGTGTTCATATTTGCCAACACAGCATAAATTGACGCCGTTCGTTCTTGCACAAAAAGATCATTAAGATTCATCCCCCCTTCCCCATTATCCTTCCAGCCATCTAAATATTTTTGGGCCCATTTTAAATAAGGATTTTTGCTGGCTGCTTCCTTCTGTTCTGGATTACCTATCAGCCGGGCTCTGCCGGCCTCTTTTGCCTTGCGAATCAGTTCTTCCTTTAAATTTTTACAATGGTCGTCTTTGGGTGCGTTCCACTTTTCTTTAATTTTTCCTAGCGTGCTCATAATCGCCTGCCAATCGAGGACAACTTCTCCGTTATTATTATACCTTTCTTCGGTATTAAGCCACATATCGTCATTTTTTTTCATATTGCAACATTGGTGTGCCCAGTAATATTCGGATTGTGCTATGTCATTTCGATAAGTATCGGAACAATTTGCTAAAAATAAATATTTAGCTCCAAACCATACTGGTAATAGGTGTTCACATTGTGCTTTTACTGTTTCAGTATCAAGCGGTAATCCACAAATATAACAAACACAATTAGAACTTCTAGAAACAGACGCGTGGTTTTCTGTGTGCGTCAGGTCATTTGCGAGGGTGAGTTCGGTCAAACATGCTTGGTATTTATCATTGTCATTGGTTTCAATTTTAGGTGTGGCATCAAACCGCCCAGCCACCGCGCCCATCGGAGAAAAGTAGACATTGAACTGTGTTCGCGATGGTATGGCAAAATTTTGAGGGTATGTACTCTGTATAGTTAAACATTGTTTTGTAGCATTAGGTCCTTCGTGCAAATCTCTCGTCCCCATTGCCAATGTCCAGGCTTTAACTGCTTCTAAATCGCATTTGTCATCAGCATCACACGACGGGAGCGCACCGTAACCGGCTTGAATATTACTACATGTTTTACCTACTAATGACTGCATCGCATTTCTAAATACAACCATCGGTGTATTTTTACTATTATTTGTTTCACCATCAATAGCCATTAAAATATTTTCCTTCATACTTTTCATTTCTGTTCCTGACGCGACGTCGAGCAATCTTTGAAGTTCATGCGTACATGTTCCAAATAAAGGTGCTTGATGGGTCGGGTGGTTGTTCTGAAGTTTGAGATTAAATGCTTTCCAAACACTATAAACAACTCCAACACGCCATTTATTAAATTGGTCATCTTTTGTTGCTTTTCCTTTGTCCCACCGCGCACGCCCGGTATTATTTTGGGGAATGGTATTCCATATCAGTTGTGTCTCCTGCTCTGGTAACCAACAATGACGACCGTTGCGGCTAATTAATTTCCAGTTCAGTCTAGTATCGTTTAATAGCGCCATGCAATTTGTTAATGATTGTAACTTTCTCGCTGGTATTAATAATTTACTTAGAATGGAGATTTTGCGGTCGCGGACAACTGTGTCACCCTGGCTCCTCGCCACCAGCTCACCCAGAGACCACAACGTCATCCCGTCATTACCATTAATCAACCGACCGAGTTCGGTCTTTTCGTCATCAGATAGATTACGCATTGAAAAATTATCAATCTGGTTTAATTGTGTTTTGGGGAGCTCATCTTTCCACTCTTGTTTGTCCTTCATCTTCTCAACTATAAGATCAAAAAAAGGATGTCTCATGATGCTGTCAGCCGTTGCTGTTGCTATCGCATCGTCAGTCATAAAACCCCGCGCTAATTCAACACTTTGTATCAAGTCTGGGTACGCGCGCTTCACGTATTCAGCTTGTATATTCCTTCTTGATACATAAATCTTTTGGAACAGCGCGCCGGCTTCCTTCTGCGCCTGCTGCTCTCCCCCCATCATCATCGCAACCATTTCTTTGATCCTCTCATAAATAAGATCAAAACAAATTTCACTATAGTTTGAAACATTATTTTTTATAAATTCTTCTAATACTTCCTTTGTTGTTGTCATTATATATATATATATATATAATATTTTAACATAAACATACTAAAGTAATTTTTAACTTTAAACCATCGCACTGACATAGTTTTAATAGAATATTTAGTAAAATTAATTCAAAGCATTCATATTCTGAATTAATTTACAAACTATTAGGTTTAACATATTATTTATTATATATATATATATATAATGGAAGTAGACCCACCAGCGGTAGTAGACTCAGCAGTAACAGCAGTAACAGCAGCAGCAGCAGCAGCAGCAGCAGCAGCAGAAGCAGAAGCAGCAGCAGACACTGGAATCGTGAGGAGGACAATGACAGGTGACTGTGACAAGGGGGCTTTGACAGATAATGCGATAGAAACCATGATCAATTATGTTAAGGCTAAAAAAGAACTTTGGGGAACTAACCGAAATTTATTGAACGGTTTTGTCGACGGAGAAGTCACCGTTGATAACCTATTTGAGAATTTAATATTCATTATGAAACAAAAGGGATTTCCAGGTATAAAAGCGACTGATATCACAACTGAACTTTATTCATGTTTTACGAGTCAGGTGGCGGACCGTGATAAAATGATGGTCATATATAATAGATGGGTGGAAGGCGGTCATGGAGCCGGGCAAGACAGTGTAGCGAATTTGGCGGCCGCCAATCAAACGGCTTTGCGTGGCTGGAAGAGCGGACCATTTGAAAAAACTATTGGCACCGCCAGCAAAGGTGAAAATTCAGATATTTATCTCTCTACCAGGGCATTTTTTGCTTTTGAGAGTGATGAATTAAGTAGAGCTGTTGCCGCTTCCCAACAGGCTGTGGGCGAGACAGCATATACACGCAGAGTCAAAAACATAATTCCGGCGTTGGTGGGGAAGGGTTCGAAGAAACCGAAGGCTTTGCTGGAAAATTTGGTAACTAATGCTAAGAATTTTTTCGACGGCTGTGTCGTTTTGAAAAAGGTGAGTGATCAAAGGGAAATTGACTATATCAAATATATGTGCTCAGAGATGGACGGTGGCACCCCCAAAAAAATATATGAGAAATTTCATTCGTTTAAGGACATCCCTCTAGACGCTGACGGCAATGAGCCCATCGTGACCAAAAATGGTATAAACTTTCCTCTCCCAGATTTAAGATTTGGCAACAGCAAGGGTACAAATTGGTTGATGCTGAAAGACAACAACGGCTGGAGGGTGGCAGGCGATTTTGGGCTAAGCGGTCCTAATTTTACAATATTTAAAAGTAGATGTACAAATGATGATAAAGGATGTTGGTTAAGTGGTAAACAAATTCATTTCTATTTAATTTATGCACCTAATGCGACAAATAAACCGAGAGGTTGTAGTGGATGGTTTCAATTAAATGGTACATGTGGCGAAGATGAACATGTATTTACGCCTGGTATGGGAAATATTTTGGGAACATTAGAATTAACAGGTTCAAAACAGGCGGAACGGATGCATGAGGGGGGGGGTGGTAAAAATAAAATTTCAATTTGGGGACTAAGGCCATCTAGAATTTTAGAAAATCAAATAAAGGAAAGTTTAAATCTTATTGAACCCCCAACTCCTGCTCATGGCATCCAAAAAAAATCAGAAAGAATTAAGAATTTATGGTCATTAATCGGCATCATACTATGTTTAAGTAAGCAGAATCGTAGTGTCATGACTCAACTCAATCAATTTACTAATTACCTCACCGAACTTACTAGCAAAACTACAGATGATGACAAAAAAACATATCTAAAAGGAATTCTCGAAGCTCAGATGAACGAAAAAAATTTTGGTGAAGAATTACTCGTGCCCGAAATCGACCAGTGGTCCCTTACCCCCTGGAATCCAAATATTGGTACATCACATAGTCTTGATATGGATAATGCAGTTCCAGAGTATAGAAAAGAGTTTTACGAGGAAGATAAATTTTCGCCAGACCTGGCGGCGGACAAGATATTAGAGCAAATCAAAGACGGCGAAAACGCGACTAGTGACTATTTGGATCAATTTTGCCTTGATTGGAATACTATTGGTACCCCCTCAGCTGCTGCCAGGGCAGCCGAACTCAGAAGCCCAGCTTTACCATACACATTATTTTGTATTAGAACATTATGGAGATCGTGTCGTTTATTTGTTGATGGGAATGAAAACTATCTAGCTGGATGGAAGGAGGTTGACGACAACCCTAGTTCATATATGGTAAAGCCGGCTCCTGCTGCTGCTGCGGCTCCTGCAGCAGTAGCTCCGGGTGATGGTGGCATGGTGGGTGGTACAAATTTTCAGGTCCCAGAGAACATTATGCAAGATCTGTTTTTTCCTAACGCCGGCGATAAAGAATACAATACCCCAGGAGACCAATTATACACAGAATTTGCGGCGGCGGCTGCGGCGGCGGAGGCGGCAATGGCGGAGGAGAACAAGTTGCTGAAGCAGGATTGGGAGCGGGTGGCTGCGGCGGCGGAGGCGGCGGGGAGAAAGGA
>CEQL01003698.1_pt1 | contig 23714 bp, 27 predicted proteins | sample 356281 | NCBI WGS metagenome assembly CEQL01 (sample SAMEA2621203, study PRJEB7988) | marine metagenome | biome: marine biome (ENVO:00000447); feature: surface water layer (ENVO:00002042); material: "saline water (ENVO:00002010), including plankton (ENVO:xxxxxxxx)" | depth 5 m
AACATTTGGGTGGCAATACTTAACCATGCCTCGACAGTCTGGAAGTATCATCCACCAAAAGTTAAAAAGCCAAGGGTATATGATGAAAGAGATATGCACTTTGAACCGAAGGAAGCGAATGATTTTCTTGAGTGGGTTAAAAGTGAAGAGCCATCATACTACCCTCACTTCCTTACACTGATAGATACGGGTGTAAGACTTGGCGAATTGTTAAAGTTAAAGAAGAGAGACTTCAAAGATACAACACTCACTGTTCGCAAGAACCAAATCAGACATGGCAAGGCTAAGACGAGAGAGATACCTTTGTCAGATGATTTGAAAATTTTGGTAGAAAATTTTGTAGCACCAATCAATGACCCTACAAGACCAGTATTTCTATCTAAAGATTTCAAGGAATGGACTGGGACAAACTCTGCATCAGCCACATTGAACAAGGTATTGAGAAGAGGATGCGATGCTATCCATTACCTACCCGTAATTGAAGAGGGCGAAGAGACACATCTTCGTGTTCACGATCTACGACACACCTTTGCCTATCTCACTGCGAAAGCTGGGGCAGACTTGGGCGACTTGCAATATCTGATGGGACACTCAGATGTGTCACAGACCATGAGGTATAGAGGCTTCATCCAATCAAGAGCCAGAGATTTTGTTGGGCAAAGAAATAACTCCGACTTGATGAGCTTTACAAGTTTTGTTTAAGACTGAGATGTATTTGGTCAAACTTGGGCAAACAGCATCAGTCTTACCGAGGGTGGAAGCCAAAGTAGTCTCCATTTCGGGGAGCCATTTTCACCCTCGAACACCCCTCAAACCCTTACTGAGCCTCAAACAGTACCCCAAAAAGTTCGACTCCTCACGGATGATCCGAGATATGTATTCGATAGCAAAGGATAGGTATTCGACATCAAAGTTACACAATTTAAACACAACCAAAACCTATCCCCAAAAAAAGCTTGGTCAAGTTTTGGGCAAACTATTTTCAAGGCTACACAAGGAGAAATCATATGAAGCTAGGTAGAAAACGGGCAACTTCTGTCGAGGATTTAAGGTGCGATCCACTCATAAAAGAGTTATTAAATCTTATCGATGAACAGGACTTTGCTATTAATCATGTAGCAGATAAATCTGGGGTAAGCTTCCAGACAATACTGCGATGGCAGAAATCAAGCATACCAAATCTATATAATTTTAGAGCCGTGCTACAAAGTATTGGCTATGATTTAGAGATAAAAAAAAATGAAGACACACATCTTTAACACATCTCATCCTCATCCTCTTTTTCCTTGTGTTGTATGAACTTTGCATACGACATCACGGCTTCAGCAAGCGTTGAACTTAACTCGATTGAGGATAAGTGAGATAGGAAATAACTTGAAGTACCGAGGGTTATTACTAACCCATTCGGTAACATCTCAATGGTGGGTATGATACGGATTGGTGCTTTGTCCGATAGCTGGGATACATTATAACCATCCCATTGTTCAGCATCTTCAACGTAGGCTATGACATGTTCTCGCTTAGTCTTCTGCATGTTCGCTTATCCTATCACACATATATAAGAAGTCTCTTTGGTTCCAGCCACCCTTCATCATGTTAACTATACCAGCCACTAACTGTATATTGCTTGGTATGTAGCCCACATCATTATCAATCCTATCAATGCTAATGTTAAAAGGATTTCTTTTTCTTCGATCACCCTTTCTTTGATATTCCAGTTGAACACCTGACAAAGCACATTGACCATTTTGTTTATAATATATTTCAATAATATCTTCACAGGTTATGTCCCACTCCATGTTCGGGCTTAACTTTGCACGACTGTAACGCAGTTGTGAGAACGCCCTCCTTATATAATTCTCTGGCTTTAATGCAAAACTCCTATTCTTTTTTTCCAAGTAACAGGGCTTACAGGTAAGAACTCTGCACTCCCTTCTTTTACCACGACCACCGACTTTATAATATTCTTCAATTGGTTTGGTTTCTTTGCAGTGTAGGCAAGTACGAAACTTGCTCCCCATCTAGTTCTTAGGTATGCCTGATATAATGGTCTTCTTCTTGGGTGCGACTACATCTATAATCTGATTGGCTTTACGATTTACGTTTTCGTTATAGCCTTTCATTTTTAATACGCAGCCACCTATTTTTTTACATGTTTCTGGCACTGGACAACATTGCATTTTAAGCTCCTTCCTTATCGGTATTAACAATCCTCGGTGTTTTAAACAATGGCACGACTTTCGCAGTCTTGTCGTCCTGGGGTTCAACATCTGACGGCAAGCCGTCATCAAACGTAACCTCAATCTGCATTTCGTTTTCATCATATGTTTCGTATCCACATGATCGTAACCATTCACTATAAATATTTACCCAGTCGCTCAATTTCATAACGACTAAGCTATCACCTGTAGGCATATTATTTTTCCGACTGATGACCACAGGCATTTCACCATCAGTTTTACTCGCAGCGATCCCGTTTTCCGACTGAGCCATAGCTGCATATGGACTAAATTTTTCTGTGCGTTTTGCTTCTACCCACATAGTCGGAGTTCCAAGTAAGTCGGCTCTGCCACCTCCACCAAGATGAGCACCCCCACCTGACAATGGCATACGACTGATTTGACCAGAACCTCCAAACAATCTTGCGTCTAAATATTTTGCAAGCTCACGCTCATACCCATCGCCTTTTCGTTTACCAAATTTACCACTCATTTAAGTCTCCCATATATATTCATCGGGCAACCCCTCCCACTGTTGCGTGTTATGTTTGCATCTATCGCAAACGTACTGCCACTTAGGTCTCTCCACCTCCGACTTACATCGGAGACAAGGACGTTTCCACATTTTGGTTTGGGTTTTGTGACTAGGCGAGAGGGCGTATTTCGCTCCTTCAAAATCAGCCATGTCTTCACGGACTAAAATCCGTTTAAGAGTATCAGTGCAACAGCCTACATATGTAGCCATTGCTCGGTAAGTGTATTTGTTATCTAACATGTACTGTAACCTAGTCCTCTCGTTATCCGAGAGCACTCGTCCAGACATAATCGTATTGCATCTCCCTTCTTGTTAAAGAGCACCCCCCGAAAAGGGGGGGTGCGACTAATTGATATACAATAATATATATAACTACTTACATTCCTAATTTTTATTGCCATTCTGATCGTTGACGATAACAATAAAGCAAAGTTACTTGACGAAACCCTACTACCCATAGTTATAATCCACGCAGTGGCATTAGAAACAAATAGAACAACTAGCAAGATTTGGCTCCTTGAGCCAATCTTGTAAAACAATGTTCTAATTAGTCTAATACCTAGATCCCTGTCTTCTCAGCTTCTGCACCATCTACTTCTACACATCCCCATTCTAAAATAGGTGCTTGGAAAGCATTGTGTGCTGAAAGCAATATGCTATCTCTGTGTTTAGCAAAGTGTTCCTGACATTGATGGACAGTTGGGAATGGGGGTATAGAGGTGTTGAGTTTTACAATAGGCATATCGCCTAATTGAATTACTACATATATAAAGAAGTATTTCATCTCCTATAACCTTTTCTCTTTACAGGCTTGTTTTTTTCAAGCCAGCATTTTGCACATAGTAATATGTTATCCTCTTTTGTGTCTGCTTTCTTCCCACATGCCTGACATTTTAACATCACCCCTATAATCACTCTTCTAAAACCATCTCCTCTATTTCATCTATTGGTTTAGGCCATACGAAAATTGGAGTGCCCTCCCCCATCCAAGCTTGTGTGACATTGTAGATTAAGAACTCAGTCGCTTCTTCTTCAGTCATTCCATCTCGCTGCATAAAAATTTCAATAATTTTTTCACAGTCGTAAGCAATGAGCATGGGATCACCACACCTTTCAGTAAACCCAATGATTGCATCATCTAATCCGTCACACTTTAACATCACTCACCAATCCATCTTTTGACTTCATACACTGGGAGCATCAACTCACGGCTAATATCCATAGCTGACTTTCCTTTCTGCTCGTGAAGTATGATTGCTTTTTGCTTGGGGGATAGGGTTGACACTATATAACTAGAGCCATCGATCAATCGTTCAGCCCACCCTATATAATGTGTCTGATGCAATTCGGTTTGTGATCTGACCTTACCAAAGGTAACTTGCGTTACCATTTTCAAACGACTGTCTGGTTCAAGATACTGATCGAGATAACCAAACGGAGATTTACGCTCACCCCTACCAGTATAAACCTCAAAGTCGCCATCAAGAATACCAGCCTTCTGTTTTGCGTCCTGTTTATTTTGAAAGACTTGCGTCACCATAATCTGCGTGTCGATGTCTGTTAGCTGTGCAGTCGAACCAGCTTCTCTTCCGAGGCCAGCTTCTCCTGGCTTGTTTCTGTGATGGACGACTACGACTGCTGCGTTATATTTTGTCCTGATACTTCGAGCCACATGATTTACTTTGAACCACTCAGATGCTGAAGCTTCTTCGATACCCCCAAAGGCATTTCGGACTGTATCAATTACCACAACGTCAGGCTTGATCTCATCCAACCATTCTTCAAGAAGTCGGAACCCTTCCTCGGTACGAAGGTTCATCTCACCACCATCTTCTTTTGAAATTAAAGCTGGCGACCACATGTTCATGTTTGTTCCAGTGTCGCCAAACATATTGGTAAAGTTTCTGAAACGCTGAAGAACTGTCCGTGCTGGGTTATCGTAGTCAAGGTAAAAGACTTTGCACGGCTTCTTTGTTTCGTAAGGCCCAAAGCTTGGATTGCCAGATGCCAGTGATGTCAACAAAGCAGATAAGAAAAAAGACTTGCCATGCCCATTGTAACCTACAACCTGACTAATCGCTCCGTGAGAGATTAAAGGCTCGGCAATGTAATCAGTATCGCCCAATGTGTCGATCAACCTGTCCACATCGGAACTATATATAGGTCTTAACCTACCTAATCGGGTACTTTTCTTTTCTTTATTGGATTTTCTATCGCCATTACTGTCATAATCGGACTTATAATTTCTTTTATCCAACTCAATAGCAGAGTTAATCTTCTCTTTAATCCACTTATCAGTGTGATTAGGTGTGTAATTGGAACTATCAAAGAACTCGTCATGGAATTTATTGACTACTATATATAGATCATCCCCAGTTACACCTTGCCTAACCTTCTGGGCAACAAATCTAAACATCCAAGTATCTGTTCCATCACCAGTCGTTAGCTTTCTATTTAGATGAGCTACCCTCAACTTAGCCTGATCCCAGATAGGCATAGCCTCTTGAACATCAGCGACTTTGACATTCTCTAAGTCAAGATTACCAAAAGAAAACTCTCCTTCGATTGGAGCTACTACCTCCGTAGGCATTTCCTTCCAGGGAAAGTCGTCCAAATTATCCCACTCGCAGCCAGTACCAATTTCAAACTCGTACAAGTGCACGACTTTGCCATCTTTTATTTTTACCGAAGGAGGCATAACCACATACCCCCCATCCCCACGGAAATCCAAGCCTTGGATTTTGTGTAGATCAACTGTGTTCTGAAATCTTGTACCTTGCCTTGGGTGTGCAAAGTAATAGTGCCTACCTCTGGTTGTCTTGACAGAGTAAGGGGTTGTTAACCCCCTATTCTTGCAATACTCAACAGCCTTTTCGTTGTCGCAATCAACAACAACTACCCCAGAGATAGACCCCGTTATCAAAGCTAAGTTAAAGTTCTTGACGACTGTGCCACTCTCTGTAGCTACGCCCTCGTAAAACCATTCATCAACTTCATCGTGGGTTACTTGTTTTGTTTGGTACTGTATCCATTTAATCAGTGGCTTCTTACTTGAAATACTAAGTGGGATTATGTTCCATCCCCTATCAACGGCTTCTGTAGCCATGTTGTGCATGGCACTACGCCATTCATCATTTACATTCTCTGTCATTGTGTGTGTCCTTGTTAAAGTAATCGTTTAAATCCAAGTGAGGATTTCGGTCTAATAGCTTGCAGATAAGTGGAGAGCCAATATAGCCAGTCCTTATTATTCGGTAAGGTGCTGTTCTATGTCTCTCCATTACTCTTGCTACTTCGTTTACGCCACCACAGTCGTCAATAAATTTGGCTGCGTTAAAAATCATTTCTCATACCCCAGCTTTCTGTTCGGCTACGGCTTGGATAATTTCCTCATCGGTAATTTCTTCCAAGTCGTAAAATCTTTTTGACATCATAACCCTCTGGTTTCTGCCACTCTTCCCACGCCTCGTAACTTCACACCGAACAATCAACCCCTTCTCCTCCAGAGCTTTGAACCTGTTGGTTATTGAGTTGTATCGGTAATTAGATAAGTCGTTCAGCACATCGTCTTGTATGCAACCAGTCGTTCCATACTTGTCGATGACAGCCCAGACTATCGCTTCCAGCTTTGTAGCATCGACAGAATTAGCAGCTTCAATAGATGTATTGTCGCTATCGGTTCGATACATTTTATATGTCTCAGTCATACACTTCTCCATTGTTAAAGATACCTATCTTTAACACATCTTATGCAGTCTTTTACACATCTGTTTAACATTTTACACATCTTTTGACACTAAGTAGTCTAGTAAAAGATATGTAAATGATATATAAATAACTCACTATTAACATTACTTTTACGGAGGACTATTATGAGTGATTGGGATGCGTATGATGACGCAGACGAAACAACTCTAACGGGACAAGCTGAACGCTACGCCCATCTAGCAGAAAACAAATCAAAAATCGAAGCAGAAATGGAAGGCCTCAAGGATAAAATTCTTGAAAGCTTTTCCAAAGAAGCTGGTGAACAGTCATTGAAAGCTGGAAAGAATTTAGTGACTGTAAAAATCTTAGAGCGTTGGGAATGGGATCAAGAAGCTATGACTGATCTGTTCGCTGGGCACGAAGAACTCCCCTCTCATGTGAGCAAACGACTTACAGTTGATAAACGTAAGTGGAAAACTTTGGATGAAGCAGAGCAGAAATTAATACTGCCGTGTCTCACAAGAAAACTGGGGACAGTAACTATAAATGTGAGTGAGGTGAAGGATGTTTAATCCTATGAATACAAATGACCACACCACTTCATATCGTAAGTGTCTTTTATACGGGCATCATGGCTGGGGTAAGACTACCCAGTTTGCTCACTATCAGAAACATTATGGCAAAGGGTTCATTATCTCAGGAGAGAGTGGATTAAGTTCTATTCGATCCAGTGGTATTGACTACTTGCCTTTTACGTCATGGGCTGGCGAAACAAATCCAGATAAGGATATGTATTCTTTTCGAGATATTGTTAAGTGGGTGAAGTCAGAAGACTTCAAAGCTAAAGGTTATAAGTGGATTGGTATAGATAGTCTTACAGAATTATCTGACCATTCTATGAAACACGCCAATGATCTAGCAGAAAAAGAGGCAACAAAGACTGGTAAAGCCAAGAATGGTTTTGAAGTTTATAGCACTCATGGATCAAACATTATTGGTGCTTGCAAACTTATCCGAGACTTGCCTTGCCATGTTCTCATTACGGCTCTTTCAAAAGAGAGCACCGATGATAATGGCAATGTCGAGTATTGGGCAATGGTGGGTGGTAAGCAAACCCAACACCAACTTCCTGGGATTTTCGATGCAGTCTTTTGTGGTGTCAGACATACAGCAGACAGCGAAGATAAGGGAAAAAAGAAGGTCATACGTTACGTCATTACCGATGAAGTCAACGGATGGAAGGGTAAGGTTCGTGACGAAAAGCGAAGACTGAGACCAGTCGAGCAAACAGGAAACATTGTTGATTTGTTCAGACGAATGGACATGGACGATGACACTTATGAAAAGTGGATAGCCAAGCATATTAATAAAGAAGGAGAAGATAATGGCGTTTAGTTTTGAAGACCTCAATTTAGAGGGAGTAGTTTCTGCCAAGGGAAGTATGCAACTTCCTAAAGGAAAATACGTTGTGAAGGTAACCGAAGCAGAGGTTCGTAAAACCTCTAAGGGTGGCTCACAAGTTTACTTAAACATGTCGTGTGACGATGGAATGATAAGAATGTGGATCAATGTCCATGTTCCATCATCCGAGGTGGCGACAAGAATAGGTCGTGAACAACTGAAAGCATTGTGTACTTTTGGTGGTCATACCAACCCAGATAAACCAGGAGATATAGCCAGTCTTGTTGGCCTGACCCCTGGGATTAGGGTTATAGATGATACCTTCAAGGGTGACGATGGCGAAGATCGCCAAGGCACAAAAGTTTCTGGCTTCATTGACCCCAAGAGTGTCCCGAAGGGTATGGTGTCCTCCTCCCAAGATAACCAGTCGGGAGACACAAGCGATGCGTTAGATGACGATATTCCATTTTAACTCATAGCTTGGGAACTGGGGGGCAAAGGTTTGGTTGCCCCCCTTTTTTAATTAATGAAACCTGATATTACAGATTTAATTGACAAAGCGTACAGTGCTGAAGAACCTCAAAAAGCTAGGTCTTATATTGGTGCTTCTGGCATAGGTAACGATTGTCTTGTGGCTATAGCTTTCGCACATCGTGGCTATCCCGAAACACCTCCTGACCCAAAACTCAAGAGGATATTTCGTGATGGACATAGCATAGAGTACAGAGTAGTTGCCGATCTAAAAAAGGCTGGCATCTCTGTAATGGAAGACGACCCTATGACGGGTAAGCAATGGGCTTATACTGCGTATAACGGACTAGCTATAGGCCATGCTGATGGCATAGTTGAGATTGATGGCGTGGCTCACGGCTTAGAAATTAAATCTATGAATGATACGATGTTTAGGTCGTGTCAAAAGAAAAGCGTGAGGTATTCACACCCTCATTATTACGATCAGATGATGATGATGATGGGAATGTCTGGACTGTCTTGTTTCTTGTTTGTTGTCTACAACAAAAACAACAGTCTTTATCTGCATGAGTATGTAGAGTTTGATGAGTTCAGATACGAATTTTTAATGTCAAAGATTGAGAGAGTTATCAATGATGACATCACAAAAATTGCGACTGATGAAAGCGACTGGAGATGCAGAGGTTGTTTCAAACGAAACACCTGTTGGCACGGACAAATGCCTGACGAAAAAATAATGAGGACATGTGGAAACGCCAAGGCGAACTTTCAAGGAGAGTGGCTATGCAGTAAAGGATGCACAAGCCATTGTGAGGCGTGGGAACCTTACGTCCCAAAGGAAAAACAATGAGAAAAACATTACTCGAAAGAAAGCTGACGATTGAAGCAGAAATGGACAATCTAAATGCTCGGCTTAGTTACATGAAAGATGACATGAGTAGAGATGAAGTTAAGAAAGCTTTGGATAAGCTACGTTATTTAATTTCTGAGAGGTTAGACATATCAATTAAAATGATAATAAAGGGTCAAAATGAAAACTAGAATAAAAGTCGTAGCCTTTGCTGGTCAAATGGGTACAGGTAAAACTTTATGTGCCGATTATTTGTGTGCTCACCACGGATATGCTAAAGTAAAGATGGCTGATCCTCTAAAGAATATGCTTAGAGCGATTGGATTAACCGATGCACATATAGAAGGTTCTCTTAAAGAAGAGCCGTGTGATTTATTAGAAGGGAAAACACCGAGATGGGCGATGCAATCCTTGGGGGTCGAGTGGGGAAGACAGCAGATAGGCGAAACATTCTGGGCAAACATTTGGGCGAAGGAAGCCCACCGACATTTAACGCTAGGAACCCCCGTAGTGGCAGACGACTTGAGATACATCAACGAAGCACGAGCAGTGAAGGCTCTGGGGGGAGTGACAGTTCACTTACTGAGGGGCGAATTGAAAGACGCAAGTCACTCTTCTGAAATCATTGACTTTAAATGTGACCACAAGTTAACTAATAACGAAGAAGATGAGTATGGTATGTTTGGTCTACTGGACAGGATAGTTAACTTTGACTTATTTAAGTCATATCAGATGGAGCAACCTCCACAATTTTTTGGTTATGATCCTTTGGCTGAGACAGACAACTAGCTGTTTCTCCCGAACAACAATCCCCGTCTGAAATTTGATGACATATAGCACATTGCTGATGTCCATGAATAAATACTAATTGCTGTGGTGCTCCACACCTATCACATCTTCTTACATTATCTTGTAACATTTCTTTCCTTCTATATTTTTTCTTTCTACAGTGTATCCGTAGATGTCTAAACAAGTCTTGCACTATGTTTTCACATACTTAGGTTTTGGCCCCGAATTATTCGCTGCCCTTTTTCTTTTGACTGCCGACTTCTTAGCTGAAGCTGACATCTTTCTGGCTTTAGCCAGTGGCACACACTTGGGATACTTACGTCCATCCCCTTTCTTTCTGCCACATGGTTGGTACTTGCCATTCTTTTTAGGTGCACCGATGTCCACCCACTTTTCTTTTACCCACTTACGAAGACCACTCATTTCTTTTTCTTCTTCTTTTTTCCTCCGACTTTGACTTTGCCAGAGCAAACGGCAGACGCATACATATTTGCGTAAGCACTTGGATAAACCTTGTATTTTCTTTTAGCAGCAGCTTTGCCTCTTGCACATAATTTAGCCACGACTTTTCCTTTCTGGTTTGGGCAACGACTTAACGTATGCCTCTTTTATTTCTTCTATTGTGCGAAAACAGCCAACGCAAACCTCATCAACTAGCTTACAAATTCCAACACATTTTGTTACCACGCTTTGCACGACCAATACCTTGCCTTGGTTTTTGGGCCAGGGTTGGCACAATTATGACGAGCACGAAACGACTTCCGTCTAGCTGGTATGTTCTTTTTAATCTTCATGTTCGGATCACCAAACCTAACGATTTTAATTTTAGCCCCATCACTTACACAGACTGCCGACTTCTTTGGTTTGCCTGGAGTTCGGAAAGGCTTGTTAAGTTTTTTGCCTTTGCATGGGCCACTAGCTTTTTTCTTTGCCATTATCTAAACCTCTTCTGGATATATTTTATTGTGGCGTAAACCCCCAGACCAATAACTATGTAGGCAATCCCATCGAACCACGAGATGGCATGTAGTGTTTCAACCAAGTCTGACGTTATAAAATCCATAGCTACCTCGAATGAGAATTAAAAAGAAATAGGCCAGTCGCAAGAACAACAAACGCAACTAGAGACATAACTACAATACCCATAGTCTTAATGTTCTCTGCCAACTGCTGTTGTTCTCTTCTTCGTTTAAGCATTGCTTCCCTCTCTATTTCTTTTTGCTCTTGTATCCGTCTAGCTCTTTCATTAATGATGCCTTGCCAAGTACCTGGGCCGAACCTCATGTTCACCATAGTGGCAATCTCTTGCATTTTTTCTTGAGCCAGTTTTGCGTTAATAGTTTCTTCAGCAACATTCTTAATACTAAGAACACTGTTGTTTGCATCTATTCTATTCTTTTGAATTTGTTTCTCGCCTTCAAACAGTTGATCGATATGCTTTGCTAAACCACTGATGTCGCTAACATTATTTACTAACTGCTTGATTTGTTTGTGTGCAGAATTGACAAGTGCAATCCCAGCGAGAACCTCCCCAATCATTCATTATACCTTTCTTCCATTCGGCCCGTAGCTAACTTTTTTCTTGTTCTTCTTTTGAACCACCTTCATTGTCTTAGGCTTTTTAGGCGTAGGCTTTTTTTTCATTCCGTACATTTTTCTTTCCCTTCTTCTTGGTTATACAAGGACACCCTTTAACTAACATTTGCCCTTGTCTGCCAGCTTTCGCATAGCTTGTTGGTCGTGAGGATGTTGGCCTCACACTCGTAGTCGTTTGTATTCCCCTACTTGCCACCTTTGTACCTATCACCAAACCACCAGCTAACAGCCATTCCCGTTAAGAAAATAACTTGCCCAGCTATATCGGCTTGACCTTCCTCTCCTAACTGAAAGAAAAGTATTCCAGTTAGTACAATTAGTGACAGAGTTAAAACTGGTCGTATCAGTCTTAGTAATGTTACGACCCACCTGTATGGCGTTCCATACTGGTTGTCGTGTTCATAACTTGCTTGCCTAGTCGTAGCAAAAGTCGCAGCTTCTGCAATAATCTGTTCGTTTTCCATCTCGGCAGACCGAGCCTGAATGTTGAGTTCCTGTAAAGACAACTCATGTTTAAATTCTTCTCGCTTCAGTTCGAGCTTCTGTTTGGTCTCGAAATAACCAGCGACTTTGCCGACTACTGTTCCAAGTATGCCAGTAGCTCCACCAAATAATGCCGTTAATATTGCGTCCATATTACCATCTCGCTCTTTTTTTCCTGTTGTCCACATGGACAAAGGTTTTGTAATTCATTCCAATTCCCATAAACCCGACTTTCATCGCAGCCTTAACAATCGTGTCTTTATCTGTAACTAATGGTACATCAAAAGCCCTGGAAGGTTCGTCCTCCCTGGCGATATGTTGCGACTTTGGTGCTCCTCCGACTTTGGCATTATGTCTGGGGCAGCGACTTGCAGAGTATGGAGAAAAAGGTATGCCGAGTTCATCACGCAAAGCTTGCAGTTTTTCTACAGCTTCTTGTTCTACGTTCACAAAACCACAGCAACGGCAAGCGAACTCACTCCACTTAAAATTCTTTGATGCGTATCCTTCTTTCACTGTTCTATAACCACATCAGCAGTGGTCTCTATCCAGACTTTAGCTCCACAAGACAGGGGTTTGTCTGGACTGTAAACAATCTTGCTATCACCGAGAATTTCAACAGAGTGCCCGTAATCATTAGACTTGCTAGTCTTTACAGTGATGCATGGTTTACGCTCACCAGTCTTGTGATTAGACCTAATTACATGCTGGTTAATATGTATTCTTTTTTTTACCATGTTGAGTTACCCCATCCTTTTGAGCTTGTGAATTTGTCTTTACCAAACTTCGACTTCATCATTTTGTCCCCACCTGGTTTTCCACCCAGATCGGCTGCACCTTCTCTCAAAGACTGAATACCTCCGAGCACAGGCAGTCGTGAAGCAATCGACCTGAACATTTCACGCCTTGCCCCAGTCTTGCTTCCGTCTTCTGTGATGTAGTCTTTAATGCCAGCACCTACGTCATAAGCATCTTCAGCAGCAGAAACGGATGGGCCAAACACGCCTGACATTGTTCTGACAAATCCATACTTGCCATTATCTAGTTGGGCTGAAGTGTTGTAGAACATTTCTACAAACAGACCCAAACCACCCATAGCAAGTAGACCTTCAAGATACCAGCCTAGTAATTTGTCTGTATTGCTATCTTCTTCCACGCCCATCAAGTCAGCAAAGTAGCTCATATTTTTTGAGAAACTTCTGTCTCTAAACCTTCTTACCTTATTGCCCTCTGCATCTTCGCCTCTTGACTGAACAATATCTTTAACGCCAGCAGACAGAGCACCCACACCTACACCAGCAGTAAGCATATACATTAATGGCTTTGGGTTTTTATGTACGAAAGCTTCTTCTAGTACGTCCTTACCCAATCTTCCCATCATTAGAGGAAAGGTTTTAAGCTGTGTCATTAATGAAGCCCAAGGAGTTTGTGCCCACATTGGTATGTCATTTGGGTTAGGTGTAAAGACAGCTTCGTTAGTGAAACGCATGGCTGCATATTTAAAATCAGCTATGGCAGCAAGGTTCTCAGTCGCCATGTCAACTCTTGGTGCACCAGGAGCTAGATAATCTATGTTAGCATCTGAGCCAGTCAGACCATATCTTGCTAAAAATCTTTCTGAATTTCTATACGAAGATGAGTTTTGTGCACCCCTTTGTCTTAAAGCATGGCAGTTTGCTATCTCAGACCTGAAGGCTTCCATACCCACCATTGAAGCCATCTGTCTGTTAAAGTTAGTCCAGTCGGTCAACAAGGTTGCGTTAAAGAATGAGTTAGCAAACTTCTGTGTTCCTTCACCAGCCATCTGCACAAATCTTTCGTGCATCAGATTTTCTATACCCACCCCAATGTTTTTCGCAGCAGCCCTATAAGCTGGGTTGGTGTTGTATTTTGCCCAAGCTTTTGTAAAGGCAGCCATGTTGCCAGACCTGATTAATGGTAATACCAAGTCGGGGGCTGACGTTAGGGTTGTAAAGCCAAGAAGTGAAACAGAATTAAATGTTTTTAATCGTCTGGTAAACTGGTGTCCAAATTCGTTACCTTCACCAACAATTGGACGCTTATTCAAAACCCTGTTCATGCTAGTCAAATCATTAAGCAAAGTTTTACGTTGTATTCCTCCCCTGAAGTCAGCTAATCCGTTAACGACTGCATCAACTCTTGCTAAGAACTGTGGGTCATTACGCTGTGTGTACTCCATTGCGTTAATAAGGATGTTCTTTGCTTTGACTATGTTCTGTTGTGGGTTATTGCCTAGAGTTTTTTGAACCTCTGATACAAGCTTGCCTATCTCATCTCGTGTCATATTTAACTGAGGAACAAGAATTTGCTTCACATCTACCTTGGCTCCCATTCCATCACCCTTACTGACAAGGTGCTTTGAGTTACCAAGAATACTAATCGCTGCTTCTGTACCCATCTCAGCTATTGAATAGTAAGCATCAAACCCGTGACCCTCTACTCCAAACTTTTCTGTAAGAGCCATTTTACGAGTTGTTCTATCAAAGTATTTTGCCATGATACCTTGAAGATCATTGACTAAGTAGTCTCCCATTCCAGCAATTTCTTCTGGTTTAAGAGTAAGCATCCTTTTAGAAAATGGATCAGTAATAGCGTTTTGCACTAAACTTTCATCAGCAACGCCATCTCTATCTATCATTCTAAGATGTAGTTCTCTAGCTTTTTCAAATAATTGTTCTCTGTTTAATTTAACTCCACCCTCCCAGTCTGGAGAGTTTTGTTCTCTAATAAACATAGACACTAGACCATTTACAAACCCGTTAGGATTTTCCCTAAGTGCTTCTACATCCCAGACTTGTGGGAAGTAATACCCATTTCGACCCCCTTGGGTAACGTCACCTACTACAATTCCCATGTTTCGCATGTCGTTTAGTTCTTTAGTAAACGCATTAGCAATCTGTTGTGCTATTCGTCTTTCTTGAGGCTTTAGGACAGCCAAGTTATTTGCACGAAGTGCGTTTACAATTCTTTTATGGCTCTCAGGAGTTGGTGGCTTCTTGCCAATTAACCCAGAGTTTCTTCCCATCCATTTGGCTAACTTGCCTTTGGCATCTGGCAACTGTTCCAGCTTTGTAAAGATAGGATTTATCTTTGCAGCTAGATCAACAGAGTGCTTTTCAAAAATACCAATGCCACCTTTAGGTTTTAGAATATTGCCGTACCAGTTAGCACCTTTGTTTCTAAATCGGATTGAGTTTTCAGTGAACGCATTTTTAACAGTGGAAAATACTGACGCTCTTTGCATGTCGCCCTGTTCCAAGTCTTGTTTTTTAGCCATACGCCTAACAACTCTTACGACTGGATCAGGAACGCTAAGTCTTTGCATCTCAGCACTGTACCCAACAAAGTCGGCTGGATCGAAAGCCTTCCCTGTTTCAATCATTTGCAGCATCAAGTCGCCATTAGATTTTAAGTCTGCACCTGGTCGCTCCATTTGATTAGCGTTTTGTAATTCAGCTTCGGTATACTCACCATTAACTGGTTTGATGCTTTCGCTTTTGTAGTTAACAATAACTTGCTCTCTACCTTTGTTAGAAAAGACTGCCCCTTCGTATCCAGCATCTTCAAGATATTCAGCCAGTCTTGCTTTAGCATCTGTCGAATTGGCAGCGTTACCATGTTTGTGCATGATGCCTACGTTGTCATCAGTTAAAGCACGATAGAAATCTGCTCCTGTAAACGTGCCGTCCAGTGTGTCCTTTAATTGATTAACGCCATTCGCTGTAAATAATCCTTTTTCTCCCATATCTGCAATAATCCAACCAATGTTATCGTTAGAAGGATTAACAAAGTCGTATCTTGTTGTATGGCTAAAATTAAACAAGTTGCTTGGATTAGAAAACACAGGAACCACATCACTGTTTACATTTACAGTTGCTGTTCTGTTTATAATTTTCTGTAACGAGTTAGCTCTCTGAACCAGCTTTTGTAGCTGACCAGATATTTCTACTTTTCTAGCTCCATCAGCCAGTTTTCTTTCCATTGCCAATTGCTCTATAGCTATATTAACATCTGTTAATTTTCTATTAGCCATTAAGCTTTTGGTTTTTAGATTTTCAGATACGTTACTTCCTTTTATTAAGTCGTCTGTTCCCTGGTTATGAAAATCAGCAGACGACTTTGAATTAAATTCAGACATTGTTTGGATGTAATAACCAGGGCCATACTCTCCAAGCTCAGTCTTATGAACCTGTGTATTCATTCCATCTTGACCAGAGTGAATATAGGTGTAGCGTTTTAAGTCAGCTTGGTCATCAACACCTAAGAAGCTTCTGGCAATCATGCCTTTTTCTTCGTGTATATTGTTTACTGTTTCAGCAGCATAGTCCTGAACAATATGTTTATTAACAAACCTTGGGTCTGCACCATCTACAGCAGACGTTATGGTTTCGTTATTACGTTTAGCAGAGAACATATCTCCGTAACTATTATACTGGATTGGCAATAAGTCTGGATCAGCGTGTCCGTTGATTGCGTATGAAATAGTTTCAAAGTGTCTGTTAACAACCCTCATAAGTTGTTGAGCCTTTGGATTTGCTGGCACTTTATGAAAGCCATCTTCGTATTCAAACACACCTACATGACGTTGTAGTTCAGCCAGATTACCTTCTGCTTTGTAGGTTATAGCCTGTTTTAACCATAGCAATGTGTCGGTATGAATAGGAACATTTAGATGAAACATGCTTTGTGCAAGATGTTTTTTCTGTGCATAGGGCATAGATAAATGGAAAGCCATATCAGAAAGAAGCCCCATATCATCTGGTGTTAATTTCTTATTACCCGATAAAAGCTTGGTAACTTTTCTTAGGTCTTTTCTAAATTTATTATAAAACTCACCACTTAAAGGTGCGACATCCCCACCAGTAGAGGCAGTCGGAGTGGTAACCCCGTTTACATAATTTTCTAAAGCTGATCTTTCAACAAACCCAACATCTCTGCCAATAGCATCTGGTAGATAAGAAGTTTGACCACCTACATTTAACAACCTGTAAACTATGCTTTGTCCCGTAGCTTCTTGGGTTTTGTTTGAGTTTGAAAGACCCCTCAAGAAATCTTTAACAGGCTGTGGTGTTCTTGCTGGAATACCAGCAATACTATCTGTCCCACTTGTTTGTTTAATTTCAGTATCAATAGCTTTTTGAACATCGGGTTCTGACACAACTTCAGCTTGGCTTTGATCTATCTTTTTTGTGTTTTGACGAGCAGCAGCCTCCAGAGCCAAATCAACTTTACGCTTATCGCCAGCAGTCGTTCTTTTCTTTTCTGCATTAAGTTCTGCGTCAGTCATAGACTTAGGAGACTTTTTAATTTGTGGATTAGTTTCAGCAAGACTATCCATAAATATCTGTGGATCACCCTCCCGTATAGAGCGAAGCAAAGCGTCATTGCCGACTTGTGTTAACAAGACACTTTCAGTTTCTAACTCTTTAATGTCATCTGCTAATTGTTTTTCTTGGCGAATTTGTATGGCATCGCCCATCTTTTTCTTTCTGCCTTTAAGACTTGGTTGTGCAATATAAGCATTGCCCTTAAAGTCAATTGTCACTCTTCGTGAAGCATCATCTCTTGGCATGTTTCTATTAAAGGCTCTAACAAGTTCACGTTGTCCATCATCGATGGCATTGAGCATGTCCATAGCCAGTCTGCGTATGTGCATATAATTTACTTGGTTCATTGAAAGGTTGGTTTCCCTTGACAGCATTTCAGCCTGTGCTTCCCATGATGATCCAATATTTTGTAGCTCCATCTCGTCCATTTCAATAAACGCACTGTCGGGGATGGTGTCCTCCATATCCATTTGTTGAGCAGCAATTAACTGTCGCAACTCAGCATCAGAATTAGCAGTGTTTTTCTCTGAATGATTTAGTGCTTCTTGTATGTAATCACGAATAGCAGACTGAGCATTAAGCAATCTGTTTCTTGCTCTCCTTGCTGATGGATAGTTATAAATGTTGACAAGCTTTACTGTGCCGTCAGGCATGGTTATTTCTTGCTTGTTTTTAACCTGTCCATCAAGAAGACCTACTCTTTGTCCCCCACCTTCACCAGTCGCTTTGTTCTGGTAGTGATGTGTTTTTCCTTGACCACCACCAAACTTTCCATAGATCGCTCTACCAGTTTCATCTAAAGCTTTCAGTACCATATTTGCGTCAGCAGCATCATTAACAACAGCCACATTCATAACTGAAGTAAGCTTTGCCCTCATGTCATCAAGCTCTTTAAGTTGTCGCCCTATAAAGCCAGCAGACGGAGATATAGTGTATCCATTCTCCTCCAGCCCAGCGAAGCGACTTGCATTTAGAACAACAGACCCATCAGCATCAAGTTGCTCTTTAGGTATAATTCTTTCAAATAAGGCTTCTAAATCAGGGTCTGCTTCTTGTATGCCCTCTGGGTGTTTGCCAAAAATAAATCTCTCAATCAAGGTAACAGCATGTCTAGCCACCCTTATAAATAGTCCAGCGTCAGGAACAGCGTTTACGTTCAAAGCATAAGAAGTAAACTGATGAGCAAACAACTCTGCTGGACTTTCAATTTCGCCTTCAGCAAATCCAGGCAGTCTTTTCTTTAAAAGCTCTAAATCTAAAGTTCCGTCTGCGTCATAATATTTAGACATAGAGTGCCAGAACATCATCTTCTCTGAAGATGTTAGCATGTTGTGATAAGCCCAGTGACCGACTTCGTGAACCACTGTAATGGTTGCTGGTATTTGTCTTAAATTATCCTTGCCACCTTTTTCAAATAACTTATCTGTTAGAAGTATTTTGTTACTCTCTAAACTTAAAGCTCCTACAGTACCTTTAGGTGCACCTTCAATACCAGACACCCCTTCAAACCTTGGCATTGCTCCATTAGACCCATCAGGGTTAATTCGTCTTAGGAAGTCCAGTGATGCTTCGATCTCATCGTCTGCTCTTCCCTTGAATACATTGCGAAGTGTTTTGAATGACTGACGTTGATCCAATACTGGTCGCTTAATACCATTAGGAACAGCTTGAGCCATTGCTGTATGTGCTTGTTTTAAAGCTTTAGTAAACCTTTTCATGTCATCCAGAGTGTTTAACTGGCTCCATGAAATGTTTTCTAGTCTGTCAATATACACCTTTAGCTGTGCTGCATTATCAATTTGACTAGCGACAGCTTCAGGTAAAAATCTTTTATTAACTTTGATTTCGGATAAGTCGTCAGACTTTGTTGGTCGTTTAGCTCTTTTTCGTGGGCTAGTCGGAGCAACAGTTTTGTTACCCAAGCTTAATTTACCTGGCTCGTTATATGCGACTTTGCCATCAGCTTCATTAATAGGCACGAAGTCGTTCATTGCCTCTATAAGAGAAGCTGGTGTTATTGTGCTGCCACCCTTTTTTCTACGACCAGAAGATATTTTAACAGATATATCATTATGACCAATTATAAACTTTTTATTTGAAGCTGCCTTTAACACCTGACCAATGGTTTGGTTAGGGTTAGGAATACGAACTACACCATGAATAGTTGAACCTTCTGTCTCATCAACAATTTGTATTGACATCTTTCTGCCAGGAGGAACAGTGTAATCTGCTGCTGTATGTGTTAGCACATTTGCTGGATCAGAAATTGGGGCTGGCTCAAGAACAGGGTCTTGAATTACGTTTTCTTCAGGATCAGCCTCGGCACGACCCTTGTAAGTTTCAGACTTGTTCCATTCTTTCTTATACTGTAGACCATCTTCACCATCAGTCTTTTTAATAGCTCCTGTTCTATCAGCATACTCAGCAATCCTTTTCTTAAAGATTTCAGGTATGTTGTCTTTCATCATACGAGGGCTGTTAAAAATCCTAATATCATTTGCAGAAGCTTTATCTACTAATAATGTAAAGCTGATCTTATCTCCAATTTTTCCAATGCTCGCTACACGAACACCATCAAATACCAAGAACCCTTCACCAGTTGCTTTTGTACCTTCCCATTTAAAATGGTTATGAACATCAACTTCGTATCCATCAATCTTCCTAATATAAGGTGCTATTGTTGTACCAGATGGTGGAGCCTTTGGTGGTACTCCATTTTTTAGTGCATCAAGCTCGGCCTTTAATTCTCTTACCAAAGACACTAACTCAGTAGTATCCATATCATTAGATAAGACAGTCTGTGCCTTTGCTTTGATTTCAACATTGGCAGCTTGCGACTTGTTGCTTTCGTCTGCCAGTCTTTGGCTGTCTTCAAAAATACTAGCACGTTCCTCTGGAGTAATCTCGCCTAGCCCAAACCAATCTGGTACGTCTTCAACCTTGATGTCTTCGACTGCCTTTTCTCTTGCTCTTTGTTTAATTTCAATTTCAGCAGCCGTTTGAGTAGCTACCTTTTTGTTAGCCTCTTTAATTTTTTTCTGATCTTCTTTGGGTAGTTTTTTAAACTCGGCATTGTAGCGTTTGAACAATTCCTTTTTTTCAGCATAAAGCAAATCCATTATTGGTTTTGATCGACCACGCTTCTTAGCTTTACCAATAGTATCTTGATGGTTTTTGATTTCATTTAATATTGCTTGAACTTTACCGACTGGAGATGATTTTCTTTTTTCAACTTTTCGTGCAGCAGCTTCTTTAGCAGTTTCTTGTGAGAACTCTTTGCGTATTCCAAGTACAGTTCCACGAAGAGTAACGCCCTCACCACTGGTTTCCTGTGCTTGCTTTGCTCTTGCGACTGCGTAGTCGGGAGCATTGGCAATAGCATCTTCATAAAATTTAGCTACTTGTCCATTTAAAAGAGCGACACTCTCTTCTAGTTGTGGAACATTCTCACCACCTGGGTTTTCATCAATCTGATTGTTTATTTTTGTTATCTGAGCATTAAGTTTGTCAGCTTCTTTTATAGCGTTATCTGCATTGTCAAACTCAACTTGATTGTCTTTTATTTTTTCTTCGCTTCTAACAACTCTGTTAGTAGCATTGTCAATGAACGATTGCTCTAATTCTTGAAGTGCACTTTCCTGAAAAGAAACCACGCCCCTTCTACCATCAACAATTCCATGTCGTCTAAATACTGCACCATCATTTAGGCCAAGTCTGTTAGCAGCACGAAGTACCTTCTGCGTTCTTTTTGACGCAGTATTTCCTTGAATGGTTGTTCCCCTACCTACAGTTATTTTTCCAAACCCAGGCTCATATGTTTTACCCATGTGAACAGCATTATCTGCATACTCGTCTGAGACTGATACGTCTTGCATCTCTCTTGTTGCTTGATTAGATGAGAACGTCTTGCCTTTAACATCAACCTGACCAAGCATTTCTTCACGCCTCATCATGTTGTCAATCATTTTTTCCACAGCTAAGTCGGCTGTTCTTACTGCCATCTCTGGGGTAAGAGTTCCATCTGCAATGTTAGCTTTGATAAGCTGCTCTCGCATGGCATTGATTTGCTCTACTTTGCCTTTTGGTAGCTTAGAAACAAACACTTCATACAATTGTTCTTTTTCGCTTAACTGTGCAAACTCGGCCTTAGTCATAGTAGAGCCTTGAGGCTGGGTCATATTTTGGGGAGTTCTGACACCAACCTCAATATCGTCTTGTAGCTTCTTAACCCTTAGTTCAAGTTGCTCTATGATTTCACCAGTGTTTAGTTCTGGATTGATGCCGTTTGCCTTTGCTATTTCTGCAACTTTTATCCTAGCATCATTGGCAACTGCTTGTTTTGGCGTTTGACCAGAGCCTTTTTCAAAATAGAAAATAGAGTAAGTCTCAACATCGCCTTTAAAATTAGGATCATTAACAAGTTTTCTTACCTCTGCTTGAGGTAAATCTTCCTGACCTTTGATACGAAGTTCTGAAGATACATTAGCATAGCCTCTTTCAAATTCTTCATCACTCATTCTGCCAAGTATAGCTGTTCTAAGTTCCCTTACTTGGTCAATCGTTTTAGTCATATCGGTAACGGCTTTATTCATATTCCCAATGGCAGCTTTCTTACCGATTAGTTTGTCCATGTTGATAGTATTCATTTGAACAACATCAGACCTCATAGCACTCGCCATAATGTCTGCGACTTCTTTGCCGTAGTAATCTTCGGCTTGCATTAGAATTTCAGAAAGTTTTAGTTTTGGATTTTCACTAAGAATATTAGCAACGTATGTTGGTGTTTGGTCAGCAATAGCTGATAGATATTCTTCTTGTGCCATGTTTCTAAGGCGAGCATCAGTAAAGGTTTCATTTAAAATTACGTTAATAATTTTAAAATCAAAGAACTGATCTGGAGAAGTTAGCTCTTCTATAGCAGACTGGGCTTGTTGTTGAACCATTGCCCGTTCTGTGAATTGGATAGCCACAGACCTAAAAACTTCTTTGTCTGCGTTAGTGGGTCGGCCTCTCTTTGCTTTTGGTAAAGAGTTAATTACTTCTGCACGACTAAATCCAAGGTCATCTACAATATAAGAGAGTGTAGATTTAAGACTGGTAAAGCTAATTTTTTCTTCTGGGTCTGTGCTGTTAACCAACTCGTCAACAATTTCTTCTGCTGACTGTGGCTCTTCAATAACTTTGTTACCAGTCGGAGTTGCTTCTACTTCTTCTACAGCTTCAGGAGAAACGTCTTGATTTGTTTCTGTTTTTGCTGCTTCTGCTTTTTGTAATTCTACTCGTTGCCGTGCAGTTGCAAAGTTACCTTCGGCTTGAGTAAGCTCGTCAGTCGCTGCATCTAGTTCAGCTTCTGTTGCTTCAATAGTTTGCTCAACCTGTGATATTTTATCAGCGTTGCCAGTCTTTACTGCTCGATTGAATTGTTTGTTAAGGTTGTTAAGTTTTCTCTTAATACCTGTAACTTTATTTTTAGAATTATCTACTACATCTTGTGCATTGGTTAATTCCGACTGGCCTTCTTTTATTGCAGCCAGTCTTGCTTCTTGTGCAATAGCAGCTTCGTCTGCCTCAACTTTAGCTGCATTTTCTTCAGAAAGTCGCTGATTGTTTTCAGCAGTATTTCTAAATTGTCCGTCTGGCTCTTCAGCCCCTCTTGTTGGGGCAGTCGGTACTTCTGTTTCTGCAACAGACCCACCTTCAATTGGAGACCCATCAGGTAAAGTCGTGGCCTCTCTTGCATTAGGATCAAACTCAAGAAGCAATCGACTTGCGTTTTGATCTTCTATTTGTATTAGATTTAAATCTTCTTCTGTTGGTACTTCACCATTTAAATACTTTTCATCTATGTCATTAAACTTAGCCTGAAGTCGGTCAGCAGCTTCAGCCAGTCTTTGACCCTCTATTCTTAGCTCAGTTGCTTTTTCAGGATCAGTCGCAGCAATCTCGTCTGCTTTTTTGTATCTTTCATTACTTGCGTTGGTTAAATAATCAATACGACTTGATGCAGTCTGTAGGTTTGACCACTTAGATAATCCCTCATCGAGTGGAGAAGTGTTTCCTTCACCCCCTTCTAGGTCTATCCCATCTTCGTTTGCTCGTTCAGCAACAGTTCTATCGTAATCTTGTTTTGCTCTTGCAATAACATTGTCTCTGGTTTGTCTCGCAATAGTTCCAGCATCAGCACCATCATCAATGTCATTAGCAATTTCATTTGTCGTAAGATCAACACGATCTTCAAAAGGTGTTTTCTTTCCCTCTAATATGCCCTGAGATATTTTGTTGTAATGTTTTGGAGAGCCTAGACCATATTGTTT
>CEQL01124106.1_pt1 | contig 23568 bp, 14 predicted proteins | sample 356281 | NCBI WGS metagenome assembly CEQL01 (sample SAMEA2621203, study PRJEB7988) | marine metagenome | biome: marine biome (ENVO:00000447); feature: surface water layer (ENVO:00002042); material: "saline water (ENVO:00002010), including plankton (ENVO:xxxxxxxx)" | depth 5 m
AAAATAGACCTCCTTCAATCATGTAAATAGAGTAAAGATATGGTTTTGTATAGTTTTTTAGGTATGAAAATACCCCTTCGGGAAAACGAAGTACGTAATAAAATCGTATTTTGCGGTGATTGTGACGTTTGTATTGAAACCTTTAAACTTTCCTAAACTTTTGGAAAACACTATACCGTATTCCTAAGGTGGATTAATGATGAGGTCATTAATTTTAAGAGGGGAGTTTGGAGGCAGAGTAGATACAAAACTCTATAACCGGGTAAGAGACCTTTTTGGATTATAGGGGGAGTAGAAAAGGATGACAGACAAAGCTGTCAACGTCCTCTGTTAATTATTTTTTATTAAATAAAACACAAAAATCAAATAAAAATAATCAATCAAATTTTAAATGTGATGATCAGTCTTAGGGATTGACACACAACAATCCAAAGGTTGGAGGTCTCATGTTACGGGCGAGTAAGTGGGGGCGCCGCAACACCTCCTGTATAGTCTAACGGTTAGGATGTGGCCCTTTCAAGGCCAAGGTTCGGGTTCAATTCCCGGTATAGGAAAAAATTAGTAATATAATAAATTAAAAATAAAATGCTTAATAAAATAACTAAGCATTTTATGAAAATAGATAAAAGAACTCAGTATGATTTGTTAGTTGAAAAAATAATTTGTGTTAAACAGATGTTTGAAGGAACTTATATACCTGATATAATATGTAGTTATCTTTGTTATGATTTCAAAGGAATTTTAAATAAAAGGAGATTTAAATCTATATGTGGAGACCCATTATATTTGCCAGTAACATTTATGAATAGTCTAGTTAATAATGCGAGAGTTGTAAATGACACACGGGGAAGATATATGTTCAATGCTACTACAATATTTCAGTATTTTGAAACTGTATGGGAAGATGGAGATGACCAAGCATTAGAATTAAAAACAAAATTGAAAAGTGTATATTTGGGTCCCGTTAGATTTTGTCAATATTCAGGCGAATATTTAAAAGATTGTAAATGTGGTAAGTGTGACGGTAATAAACCAGATACTTATACTATAGTATTCAGTGATTCAGAGGAAGAGGCAGATATTGTTTTTTAAAAAAATTTATTATTTGTATTCAGTTTTCTTAGAATACTTTTTTCGTTAATATTAAAATCTTTGTATTTTTTAGCTCTTTCAAAGTTATCTTTTATGTAAGGGAGCATATGTTCATATTTATTTTTATTAATTTTTTTCAATGCCAATAAACAATCATCAACATTATCAATAATAATCATTCCTTTTGTATTAAAAATATTTCCTATGCTTGGACATCCATAATAAATTGGAACTGTTCCAGTTAGGAAAGAATCAATTAGTTTTTCTGTAAAATAATAATCTTTTTTAGTATTTTCTATTATGATAGAAAACATATAATCTTTTAATCCTTTAATTTTTTCATTTGATTCATGTCTTGCTGTATGATTCTTGTCAAAAGCCTTTGTTTCTGAACACTTTAAAGGAATAAATCCCTCGCCATACAAATCTACTTTTAGATTCTTTTCAGTTATATTATTTGTGATATGATGCCGTAAACTGTGACCAGATGTAAAATTTTTATTTGAAGTTATAATTGAACACAATTTTTCTTTTTTCCACAATTGAATAAAAGAATCTGCCAGCCAACTTGTTCCATACAGGTTTAAAACAAAATTTTCACCTTTATCTAAAAGCTCTTTGTTGTGTGTAAGAACCAAATCAAATTTTTTATTATTTGTTGAAATAAAGTCATATGAATCAGGTGTAACTTCTGGGCTTTCAATAAGCAGTCCTATATTTATTTTGCTATCCGGATGTATTTCTGTAAACCAATTATCAGTATATAAAACAATATCTCCGTTCTTAATTTGAACATCCCCGTCGCTATCTTTGATACAATTTCTAATAAAATGTATGTTTTCTGTGTCTTTTAAAAAATTTGGTTCATGATTGAATGTGCTATCACGGACCTTTATGTTTATTTTTTGTGAATTCATAGAATAAAAAGTATATTATTTTTAACTTGAAACAACATAAAAACAACAACTACTTATAATTGGGGGAAAAGTCTCTCCTCGCGATAGCTCAGTTGGTAGAGCAGTGGATTGTAGCTCCATTTGTCATGTGTTCAAATCACATTCGCGAGATTTGCTTTCGTAGCTCAGTTGGTTAGAGCATCCGACTGTTAATCGGGAGGTCAATGGTTCGATCCCATTCGAGAGCGATTATAATTACTACGTAACAGGTAGTTATTATAAGGTTTATATATTCAATAGTTTAAATATTACTTTTTTGTAAATAGTATGAAGATTATTGTTGTTGGGTGCGGTGGGAGAGAAAATTTGATTATACATAAATTAATCGAAAAAAATGATGTATTTTGTATTGGTAGTTGGGTAAATTATGATATTTATCAAATGTTACCCCAAGAGAGATATTTTAAAGCAGAATTAAAACCTCTAACATGTATTCCAATCTGTCATAATATTAATCCAGATTTAATAATTGTTGGAGGCGAGACACTTCTTGCCACTGATTTTGTTGAAACTTGTAATTCCAATGGCTGGAAATGTATAGCTCCTACAAAACAATTAGCACAACTTGAAACGTCCAAATATTTTACGCGCATGTTTCTTGATGAACATGGACTTGATTATTTCAATCCTCGGTTTAGTTTAATTTCTGAAACAAGCTGTCTGGAAACAATACTCGAGCATTATGATGATTTTGTCATAAAGTTTGATGGATTGGCTGGAGGAAAAGGTGTGTGTGTTCAAGGTGACCACTTTGAAAATAAAGAAGAGGGAATGACAATTATTCGGGAAAAACTATCTGATGGAGAAATTGTTGTTGAAGAAAAATTAATAGGAGAAGAATTCAGTGTTTTTACCCTAAGCGATGGTGATTATTTTGTTCACTTGCCTCCAGTAAAAGATTTTAAAAGAGCGTTTGAGAATGACAGTGGGCCAAATACTGGTGGAATGGGAAGTATTATGAAAAATTTCGATTTTTTGAATAAAGATGATATGATGTCTTGTTGTCAATTAAATTCTGTTGTTCTTCAAGAAATACAAAATCGTTATTCCCAGAAATATATTGGAGTTCTATATGGAAGTTTTATGAAAACACACGATAATCAAATAAAATTAATAGAGTTTAACTGTCGCTTTGGAGATAGCGAAGTTTTTAATGTGTTAAATAATATTGAAACTGATTTGACATCTATTTTTAAAAGTATGGCTGATAATACTCTACGTTCATTAGAATTGGTTTTAAAAAATAATGTAAGTATTGTAAAATATTTGGTTCCAAAAGGTTATCCCGAAAATTCAATTAAAGCAAATATTGATTATAAACCAATTGAAAATGTCTATACAGCAAGTTTGGATAAAGACTGTAATTTGTTAGGTTCACGGGCATTAGCAGTATATAGTGAGGGAAAAAATATTGAAGAAGCATATGAAAACTGTGAAAAAATAATAAGTCGTATTGACAAAGAAAAATTATTTTGGAGAAAAGATATCGGGAGAGAAAAAACAGATGCTTATAAAATAGCTGGTGTAGATATTGATGAAGGAAATAAATTTGTCAAACTCATAAAAAAAGATGTAGAGTCAACTTATACAGAAAATGTTGTCGGTCAACACGGCAATTTTGGAGGTCAGTTTAAATTTAATAATGATGTATTAGTAGCATCAACTGATGGTGTTGGGACGAAAGGAATTTTAATAAAACAACAGACGGGAAATTATTATACATGTGGTCATGATATTGTTAACCATTCGGTTAATGATATTCTTGTTCAAGGAGCTATCCCTTTATTTTTTCTTGATTATATTGCCAGCAGTAAATTAAACATTGAAGATAGTGCCAGTTTTGTTAAAGGGTGTTGTGATGCTTGTAAACAAGTAAATTGTGTTATGTTAGGTGGAGAGACAGCAGAAATGCCTTCAGTATATAAAGATGGTCATATGGATATGGTAGGCACAATTGTAGGAAAAAAAACTTTGTCAATTAATAGACTTCAAGAAGGTGATATAGCGATTGGGTTACCTTCCTCTGGTCCACAAACAAACGGTTATACTTTAATTAGAAAAATTATGGATTCTCATTTACCTCCAGATGATGTTTTACACAAATTTCTTGAACCTCATGGTTCTTTTCTTGAACAAGTTATGAGAATTGATGAGCAATTTACAATTACTGGTATGTGTCATATTACTGGTGGCGGATTAGTTGAAAATCTTAAACGAGTTCTCCCAGATAAACATGAAATTAAATTAGAAGATATAGAATATCCTGAATGGTGTAAATGGTTGAAAAGAAAAGGAAATTTGTCTGATATCGAAATGAAAAAGATATTCAATTGTGGAATTGGATTCATAGTATTTGTAAAACCAAAAAAAAAACGTATATCGTCTGATTTGGATAAAAGAATGGTTACACAATCTGGAATTCCGTATGACTGTGATTACCATTCCGAACGGAAGTTAAAAATTGGTGTTCTTGGATCAACAAAAGGAACAGATTTAGATTATATTTATCAAAAAATAAATAGTGTTGGTTATGAATTCTATAATCGTGTAGAAATTTCTTGTATTATTTCAAATAAAGAGGACAGTGGTATTTTGAGTAAGGGAGTTTCCTATGGAATATATTCTGAATTTATTCCTTATTGTCATGAAAGGACAAGGCCATATGACGATTCTCTAACAGAAAGATTAAAAGCAAAAGGTGTAGACATTGTTTTATGTATTGGATGGATGCGAATTTTGTCACCAAAATTTATAAAAGATTGGAAAAAACGTTGTTTCAATGTTCATCCAAGTTTATTACCTGAATTCGCGGGGGGAATGGATAGAAATGTCCATAAACAAGTATTAGAATCTGGATGTCGAGAAACTGGGTGCACTGTTCATGAAGTAACAGAGGAGGTGGATATGGGACCAATTATTGTTCAAAAAAAATGTGAGGTACTGGATACAGATAACATAGACACTTTAAAAGATCGTGTTCAAGAACTGGAAGGAAAGGCCCTTGTTAAAACAATATCACTTTTCGCTTCAAATGATATTGGTCCTTTTTCAGAGTTACATATTGAAAATTATGGAATCAATTTGGGGAAAGTCTTTATTGAATAAAATTATTAAATAAATAGAATTAAAGTGAAATATTTAATAATTATTATGGAGTTGGGAAAGGTTGCTATTATCCGCTATCCTGGGTCTAATTGTGATATTGAAACAAAAGATTATTTTAAAGATGTTTTTGGGAGAGATTTTGATTCCTTTTACATTTGGCATACTTGTGATAATGTTGTTTTGGATAATGTTAAATTAATAGTTATACCGGGCGGGTTTGCTTTTGGAGATAGAATTTATGATAAAGCGACATCAGAATATACTATTTCACCTGGAACGATGGCTTTGGAAAGCCCAGTAAATAAATTAATTTTAAAGGCTGTAGATCTTAATATTCCTATTTTGGGTATATGTAATGGATTTCAAATATTAACGCAGATGAATTTACTTCCTGGAAAATTAGTATTAAATGATTGTGGAACCTTTATTTGTAAAAAAGAAAAAGTAGATGTCATTTATTATGATATTCCGCACAAGGTTGATTTATGTATTGCCAATTCTTATGGAAAATATATTCATGATGACGAAGATTTTGTAGAGAATGGTAATTATTGGCCTTTCTTAAAATACGAAGATGGTTCTATAGCAGGCGTATGTGATATCAAGAAGAAAATTTTTGGTATGATGCCTCACCCAGAAAGAAATAATTATGATTTTAAATATTTGTTACTTGATATGTTATTAAATAACCCAGCAATAACAAGTCAGTTTGTTTTTGATAAGTGCATAAAAGATTTAATGTTTAGTGAACATATATCATACAAAACCACCAAAAGATTTTTGAAAAAATTACACACAAAAGAAGACTGGGTTGTTCAAGGACCAGGAGAAAACGCAGGTATAGTAAGTATTGGAAATTCTCCTGATGGAACCGAATATTGTATCGCTATCCGAATTGAAAGTCACAATCATCCAACATACATTAATCCGTTTGAAGGGGCAGCCACAGGTGTTGGTGGAATTTTAAGAGATATATTTACGATGGGGGCACGTCCGATTGGAATTATGGACTTTTTACGTTTTGGAACCGATGGAGACAGTGAAAAATTATTTAAAGAAGCGGTGAAAGGTATCGCTTATTATGGAAATTGTGTTGGTGTTCCAAATATTGGAGGAGATTACCGAATTCATTGCGATTATAATACTAATCCATTAGTTAATGTTGCGGCTTTGGGAATCGTTAAGAAAAAAGATATTGTTTATGGTCGTGCCGCCGAAAATCAACAATACTTGGTTTATGTCGGGAGTAAAACTGGGAATGAAGGTATAAATGGGGCTGCTATGGCATCAAAATCTTTTGAAAATAGTGGCGTTAAAAAAGAATTAGAATCAAATGTTCAAAAAAGTGACCCTTTTTTGGAAAAGCTTTTATTAGAAGCTTGCATTGAAATTAATGAGCAAAAATTAATTAAAGGCATGCAGGACATGGGAGCGGGTGGATTGTTATGTGCCTCACTTGAGGTTGTAAAGAGAGGAAGAGAGCATAGTAATTTAAATATTGGATGTGAAATAAACCTTGATAAAGTTCCTACTAAGTATTCTATGGAAGCGTGTCATATTTTAACATCCGAGTCTCAAGAGCGCATGTTGATTGTATGTGATCCTATTGATTTTCAATTAATTGGTCAAACATTTCAAAAATGGGATTTAGAATATGCTGTTATTGGAACGACAAACCTTAGTGGAAATTATACAGTTAAACTTGGCAAAGAACAATTATACCAAAAGCCCATGAATTCATTTAATGATTTTGATGATTATACAAATATTGGATTATATGAAGATGATTACATGAAAGGTGCACATGATTCAGAAACAGTAAAAGATATGACAAAATGGCAGGTTTATGATTCAACTGTTGGAAATCGAACTTTAAAAGGACCTGATAAACCAGGAAGTTATGCTATTTTAAATATACACGAAGTAAACAAACAATTAATATTAACATGGGGTGAATCAGTTGAGGAGGCTTATGAAATAATGGAGAATTTTGAAAACGTGAAACCTTTATGTATTGTCAATTGTCTAAATTATGGAGACCCAAAGTATAGTTTACATAATTTTAGAATGAATGTTCAAAATATGAATAACCATTGTGAAATTCTAAATATTCCGATTGTAGGAGGTAATGTTAGTTTATATAATACAACCGAAGGCAGGTCAATTCCTCCTACCCCAATAATAGTTATGTTAGGTATTACTACTTAAGTTTAGATTGATCAATTTGTTGCTGGGAAACTGAACCCAATTTACCTCTAAGTTCTGTATATATTTGTTGATTTAAAGATTTTTTTGATTCTTGTTTTTTATTTGGAACCTCTAAATATTCACGTATACAAGACATCACATCATAATTGTTTTTTTGAAGTGCGGCCTTGGCTTCATCGTGTGAGTATGATGTTTGTCTTTTAACAATCTCAATTCTTTCATCAATGACATCGTTGTCAATCATTACGATTTGGTCAGATCTCGACATGTATATATTTACAAACAATATAAATAATTCATTGATAACTAAATACATGGAGGTAAATCTTACTGAAAGAACTAATCACGAACTAAATGTTAAGATGTTGAATGATCGTCTAATTCGAAGTGTATCTGAAGTTATACACAGGGAGGTTGAAGAATATTTGGCTGAAAGATTGAAAGATTATAGTTTGTATAAAGACACTTATGAACAAATAATGAATATTTCATCAACTTCTAATTCATCACCTACATGTGAACAACTAAAGCAAGAAATTGAAGACTTGAAAGAACAACTTAATGAATATCGCCGAATGGTTGATGCTTGTGATAGTGAGACTGAAGGTGAGAATATTTCATTGGCAATCCAAGAAACCAGAATAAATACAATATATTCTGGGGGCAATATTGAATTTGTTGAACCAATCATGTCAAGAGAACAAAAGGCTTTTTTTAAAAGCCCTCCACCAAGTGCTCCTCAAGAAAATCCTGAAGATTCGCCTGAAGACGACGACATAGAAGTAGAGGAGGAAGAGGAAGAAAATGGCGACTCTCCTGGAGAAGAAGAAGAGGAAGAGGAAGAGGAAGTATATGAAATAACTATTGAAGGAAAGAAATATTATACAACAGACGGAAAAAAGAAGAATGGTGATATATTTGAAATATTACCCGATGAAGACGTTGGTCCGGTTGTTGGAAGATTTAAGAACGGAAAATGTCATTTTATTTAATATTAATTCAAGTTTTATGTTTATATATAATATATGGAAGACAAACAAGTATGCCCTCCGGCATTAATTTTTGTTATTTATATGGCTATTCAAGTAGTTATTGATATATTTCAAGGATACTTTAATACAGCCATTGTAAAAATTATTATTTTATTTATATTTGGAGCTGGATTAAACATGCTATGTCAAGAAGGGTTCACTGTTGTTGCTTGGGTTTTAATATTTATTCCTTTTGTTTTAATGAGTTTAATTGTAGTTATTATTCTTTACATGCTTGATAAAAAAGAAACAGTTGGAAATGTTGAAACTGAAGAAGATAGAAAAAAACATCACCCCCCGGTCATAGTTTTACCTAACAATTATAGTATTCAACCCATGAAAGATGGATGTGTTGTTATTGTAAAACATGATTTAACCACTCATGGATTGCGTGCTGTTTCCAGAGACATTTATTGTCCAACTAAAAAGAAAGCTGACGAAAAAGCAGTTAATGTAAATGTAGAAGAGATTGACGTCGTAGCATAATAATATAAGATAAATCATATAAACATAACCTTTTTTAAGTTTATATGTACGGATTCGGACTTGGTGTTGCTTTTTATGCGTTTAATTTAGTAATTAATGTATATACATTTTGTGAATTTTATTTGAAAATGATAAAAATTAACTATATTAATCCATTTTTAACAAATGTTTTGGGCATTAAGTTTAACTCAGACCGGTTTATTATTTCTAAGGAATTAATTAGAAATGGAAACTCGGTTGGTAAATTTGATAACAAATTTTCTATAGTTCCAGAACCTAACGATTTTGTTCTGTATACCTATGGGTATGATAAGTTTGTATGTGATTTTGAGTCGGAAGAACAAATAAAAAATCTCATGAGACCAGAATCATCAAAAGTTGGATTTCTTTCGTGTGAAATCGAAATGAATGAAAAAAAAATGAACATTAATCTTTATCAAAAAAATAAATATTGTTTTTTCACAACTGGAAGTAGGATTGATAAATATGTTTTACAATATTTGGTAAACTCATATTATTTGAAAGAGGCTGAAGATATTTTTGGCGGCTCAATAGATTTGATAAATAACAAATTTTTATTAAATATTATTGATAATAATGTAAGCATAATCACAACGTCTGGAGATACTATTTTTAAAATAGATAGTGAAAATTACACCATGGTTTCTTTGTCGAAAGAAAATTGAAATAGATAATAGGTAAAATAATATAAAAAATATAAGATATAACAATACATAATGGTATCCCTCGGGACCACATTGGCAACAAAAACCGAGGAACACCATAAACTCTCTGAGACTTGGTGTCTATGGGCACATTTACCTCATGATACTGACTGGTCCTTGAATAGCTATAAAAATATATATACGTTAACAAGTATTGAAGAAACAATAGCGGTTATGGAATCTTTACCAGAACCTCTTGTTAAAAATTGTATGCTGTTTCTTATGAGAAATGGAATAAAACCTACTTGGGAAGACCCTCGAAATAGAGATGGTGGGTGTTTTTCTTATAAAGTATCTAATAAACATGTATATAACGTATGGAAAGAATTGAGTTATGTTCTTGTTGGTAATACGATAAGTGCCAATAATGATTTTGTTGCCAACGTGTCGGGTATTACCATTTCCCCTAAAAAAAATTTTTGTATTATTAAAGTTTGGATGTCAACATGTGAATATCAAAATCCAGCCATTATTACTAATGAAATTATGAATCTATTGAGTGCGGGGTCTATTTTTAAAAAACATACTCCTGAATATTAATTTTTAACACAAACATTTAATAAAATATTTATCTTTATAACAATGCACATAATAAAAGATAAATATTTTATTGTGCGAACTGGAGATTTTGCCACTAATGCTAATAAAAAAATTGCTTATTTTTTATTGGCTTGTTTACTATGTATACATGATGGTATTACAAATAAAAATAGAGAATATTTAGAGGTTATGGTTGGGTCAAGTATAATTTGGACAGTTGTTGAATTATTTTTGAATGAGACAAAAGTGCGTATTATTAAACCTATGAAAATAACTTGGAATAAACAAGATTTAATTCTCAATAAGTATGTTGGAATATTATTTCAAGGAATTCAAGAAGGAGGTGTAGTAACAACAATAGGATTATATTTTGGAGATAGGTTTTATTCGTGGTTTTACCAATTATTATATCATGGAATAATATTTTACATGATGGCAAATATGTTGAATAAAAAATCAGATCCAACTATACTTTCCAGAAGACAAATTAATACACCTGTATCGTTATGTTTAATGAGTAGTGCTACTTTTTTTAATGGATTAATTTTAATTTATAATCCTAATCATTTTTATCGAACATTAAATATGTTTATAGCAATGGTTTATTTATGTAGTATCTGGACAGTTATTTCTTATTGTAAAGGCTTCAGAAAAGTAGAGGTATACTTGTATAATAACAACTATACACGTAAACAAAATAATTTAATAGATGCGTTTTTAATTTTAGGATATGATGTGGTGTTTGAAATAGGAATTGCGTATATTACATTTTATAATATGTTTGTTATACCATATAATCAAGTCATTAAAAATAATTAAAAATTACTTAGGAGTAGGAAATGGGCGTTGTTTCTTTTCTATAACCAATGGTTGAGGAATATATGTTGGTTCTTTTTCAAATACATTTGCTGTAGAAAGTTGATTTAGTTCCGGTGTAAGGTTTGGTTGTGGATTTACTAAATTGGTTGAATTAATACCAAATAGAAATGATTCGATATCAGGTGCGTTTTTGGACATAGTATTCCAAGGAAGTTGTCCTGGATTTAAACCATTACCAGCCCATTTTGTATTATACGCTTCACCATAAGCTGAGTGTTTATAAATTGTTTCTTGGCGCCCTTGTGCGTATGCTCTTTGTTGTAAACAGTAATCACTTGGTGTATTCTTATTTCTGGTAGATGCCATTTATATATTACAATATAAATATATTATTCAAACAATTTATTTCTTAAGTGTGATAGTGCTTCATCATATTCTCCTGAACTATTTTTTAACAAATGGTGAAGACATGGAATAGTTAAATGTAAAAAATCAAAAGAAAATAAAACCATAAATCCTATTAATTCATCTTCGCTCATCATAATTGAAGCTGCTTTACGCATACATTGTGTCATATATTCTGATTCTTTTACTTGTATAAACAGAGTCTTGATTTGTTTGTTAATTTCTTCGTCATTAAATTCGGTTAATTGGAAAACTTTTAACAAATTATTTCGATACTCTTCTTCTTGTTTTGACTGATCAGCTTTATGATATGTACATTCAAAATTTCTATCGTACATATCATATTTATTCTTTTCTTTTTAATATGTTTTTACTTGGTCTGTGTAGAACAAGTATCACGTGTTAGGTCACGGGATGGAACTCCTCCACGAATCCAGCCGGGTGAAGCCACCCCTTCTACACTATAAGCGGGGTTTGTGAATCTCTCTTTTAAATCGTTCTGAAGAGGAGTGTTAGTATAATCCAAATAAGATTTTTCACCTAATCTGGTAATACTACGTTTATTAGTTATCATTTCTCCTTGCTGAATTTCAGACTCAACAGTAGGGTCCACAGAGCCACGGCCTAAATAGGGGACAGTTGCAAAAGGACGTCCAAATAAATCAATGCGGCATTTGGGATGAGTCTGAACCGATCCAATCAACAATTCTGAGTTAGCATCTATGTTACATCCTCCAGCACCGTTTTGAAAGCCACCCTTATAATTAATCCCTGGTTGGGTAGTTGCTAAAGCTATGCCTTTACTCATGTTACAATCATTTGCGAAATAGTTCTGAAGAGTATAGTTACAGCTATCAACTGATTGAATAGAACGCTGGTCCATACTACAACTATCATTTCCAATACGTGACATATTGTCAAAAATGTAACTTGACGTATTTGCCATTTATATATATACTACCATAAAAAACTTTTTGCTTTTCTTTAAAAATCGAGGTAACAAATTATTACACCTCGGAGTAATAAATGGAGATTGTAGCATATCTTGGACCGTTGGTTCCTCCAAAAGCGTTTGAAGTTAATTTTACAATTAATCCTCCATTGCTTGCGCCTGTTACTATATTTTGGTCACTTGTGAAGAAACTATCGAAATCGGTTGCTTTGAACACAAAGTTGGTATTCTGTGGCCATATACTTGCTCCAGCTGGCATAGTAAAGCTTCTATCAGCTGCTCCTGTTCTCAATGAATCAATAATTGCTCCTGTTCCAGTGCCTCCATCACCGTCAACACTGATGTTTTCAATATCTGTCAATGTTGTCGTCGAACCAGACTGAGATACTGTAATCAACTGAATTCCTATATCTGATTGAGAACCATCGAAATCTCCCAATGCTTCAAGTCTATATCCTGTTATGTTTACATTTGTATTCAAGAAATCAATATACCCAAGAGTAGCAATGTCATATTGAATCGAGTCAATAGAACCAGCATCTGGAGTAAACACAATTTGACTAATATAATACCATTTCTTCAATGACTGACCAGCTGATGAACCAGATGCTGAGAATACTATATCTTCAGTGCTTGATGATGAAGAAGGAATACCTGAGCTTTCATTAACTTGCGTTCCGGTTATAGTTGCTGTAACAGAGGAGGCACCGCCTGATGTAGTTAACGCATCGATTGTTAATAATACATGATTGCTTCCAGGAGCAAACGCAGTAGAATAGGTTGTTGATGTTTCGTTAGAAGCTATGCTTGTAGTAGTTCCACCCATGTAGAACGGGGAGACCAAACTATTCGCCGAGAGAGTAGTGCTTATCTGAAGACATTGTGTTGCTGACGAGGGACCTGTTGGTCCAATTGGTCCAGTGAATCCAGTAAATCCGGTAAATCCTGTGATTCCTGTTCTTCCTGTTACACCCATAACACCAGTTGGGCCAGTGAATCCAGTATATCCTGTTGGTCCGGTTATTCCAGTTGAGCCAGTGAATCCAGTAATTCCTGTTGTTCCTGTTATACCAGTTCTTCCTGTTCTTCCTGTTACACCTTGAAGACCGGTCGGGCCAGTAAAACCAGTGTATCCTGTTGGTCCGGTTATTCCAGTTGTTCCAGTAATTCCCGTTGGACCAGTAATTCCAGTTCTACCAGTTCTTCCGGTAGCACCTCTGGTTCCAGTAAAACCAGTAAACCCAGTAAATCCGGTAATTCCTGTAAATCCAGTAGGTCCACTGATTCCAGTTATTCCGGTTCTTCCAGTGTTTCCTTGTAATCCTGTAATTCCAGTGATTCCAGTGATTCCAGTAACACCTGTATAACCAGTAGGACCACTAATTCCTGTTCTTCCGGTTCTTCCAGTAGCACCCTCTGGACCGGTTTGTCCAGTGAAACCAGTGAAACCAGTTATTCCGGTATATCCAGTTGCTCCTCTACTTCCAGTATCTCCAGTGTATCCTGTTACACCTGTAATTCCGGTTCCACCAGTTCTTCCAGTTCCACCTTGTAAACCTGTTGGACCAGTATAACCTGTAAATCCTGTAATTCCAGTGTAACCTGTAGCACCCATAGTTCCTGTTGGACCTGTTCGTCCAGTTCTACCAGTTTCACCTGTGTATCCGGTTGTTCCTGTAGCTCCAGTAATTCCAGTAATTCCAGTCTTTCCAGTAGGACCAATAGTTCCGCTCGGTCCAGTGTAACCTGTAATTCCAGTTATACCAGTGTGGCCAGTATATCCTGTTTGTCCGGTTCTACCAGTTCTTCCAGTTCCACCTTGTAAACCTGTTGGACCAGTATATCCGGTAAATCCTGTAATTCCAGTGTAACCTGTAGCACCCATTGTTCCTGTTGGACCTGTTCGTCCAGTTCTACCAGTTTCACCTGTGTATCCAGTTGTTCCTGTAGCTCCAGTAATTCCAGTAATTCCCGTAATTCCAGTAGGACCAATAGTGCCACTTGGTCCAGTGTAACCTGTAAATCCTGTTATACCAGTGTGACCAGTATGTCCAGTTTGTCCTGTTCTACCGGTTCTTCCTGTCATACCTTGTAATCCAGTTATACCAGTGAATCCAGTAGGACCAATAGTGCCGCTTGGTCCAGTATAACCTGTAATTCCTGTTATACCAGTAGGACCAGTATATCCAGTTGGTCCAGTTCTGCCGGTTCTTCCAGTCATACCTTGTAATCCAGTATGACCAGTATATCCAGTAGCCCCGGTTATACCAGTTGTTCCTGTTTCACCAATTGAACCAGTTGGTCCGGTAAATCCAGTAATTCCAGTAACACCTGTAATTCCGGTGCGTCCAGTTGGTCCTCTTAAACCAGTAATTCCGGTGGCACCAGTTTGTCCTGCTCTACCTGAAGGTCCTGTAACACCAGTTATTCCGGTATGACCAGTTCTTCCTGTTGCTCCTGTGAATCCAGTGAATCCGGTGAGTCCGGTGAATCCTGTTGGTCCTGTAACTCCAGTCGGTCCAGTTATTCCAGTTCTTCCAGTTAAACCAGTTCTTCCTGTTGTTCCGGTAAATCCTGTTGTTCCTGTTTTTCCTGTAATGCCTGTAATACCTGTAAATCCTGTTGGTCCAGTTCTACCTGTGTGTCCAGTTTCTCCAGTTTTTCCAGTGTTTCCAGTTGTCCCAGTTTCACCCTTTGGTCCAGTTATTCCAGTATAACCAGTTCTACCAGTCACACCAGTGAAGCCAGTAGGCCCGGTTGTTCCTGTAATTCCAGTTGGTCCAGATACTCCGGTAAATCCAGTATGTCCAGTTCTACCTGTTCTTCCTGTAATTCCTGTAATACCAGTAAAACCTGTTTGTCCTCTTGAACCAGTTTCTCCAGTGTAACCTGTGATACCTGTTGAACCACTATGACCGGTTATTCCAGTAGAACCAGTTCTTCCTGTTCTGCCCGTTACGCCAGTGTGTCCAGTGTGTCCAGTTGGACCAGTAATTCCTGTTATTCCAGTAGAACCAGTTCTTCCAGTTCTTCCAGTTGAACCAGTTACACCAGTTATTCCAGTTGGTCCAGTAATTCCTGTAGTTCCAGTATGACCAGTTCTTCCAGTCATTCCAGTTTGTCCTCTTGAACCTGTATCACCAGTAAATCCAGTGATTCCTGTTATTCCAGTAGAACCAGTTCTTCCTGTAATACCGGTAATTCCCGTAATACCAGTTCTTCCTGTTGTTCCAGTAAAACCAGTAGGTCCAGTAGTTCCAGTTACACCAGTTTTTCCAGTCATACCAGTTTGACCTCTTGACCCTGTATCACCAGTGAATCCAGTAGGTCCGGTAATTCCAGTAATACCAGTAGGCCCAGTAATTCCAGTTCTACCGGTAGTGCCAGTAATTCCAGTAATACCAGTTCTACCTGTGATTCCAGTAAAACCAGTAGGTCCAGTAATTCCTGTTGTTCCAGTTGAACCAGTATCACCAGTCTTTCCTGTTGAACCAGAAGCACCTGTTGAACCTGTTAAACCAGTTTGTCCGGTTCTTCCAGTAATGCCAGTATAGCCAGTTGGGCCAGTAGTTCCTGTTCGTCCTGTTCTACCAGTTGCTCCAGTGAAACCAGTAAGTCCGGTTTGTCCAGTTGGGCCAGTAACTCCAGTAGTTCCAGTAGGACCAGTTCTTCCAGTCATACCAGTTTGTCCTCTTGACCCAGTATCACCGGTGAATCCAGTAGCACCAGTAGTTCCAGTTGCTCCAGTAGTTCCAGTTCTTCCGGTTCTACCCGTTTCTCCAGTTGAACCAGTGAACCCAGTTGTTCCAGTTGGTCCTGTTATTCCAGTAATACCAGTTCTTCCAGTTGCTCCTGTTCTTCCTGTTGTTCCTGTAATACCTGTCAAACCTGTAGTTCCAGTAATTCCCGTGCTACCAGTAGAACCAGTTCTTCCAGTAGAACCTGTTGGACCAGTTCGGCCAGTTATACCAGTAACACCAGTATAGCCAGTAAAACCAGTAGCACCAGTAGTGCCAGTAGCTCCAGTATGTCCCGTTCTTCCAGTTTTACCGGTGGTTCCTGTAATTCCGGTAGGTCCAGTTCTTCCAGTTAACCCAGTAAATCCAGTAGGACCTGTTCTTCCTGTTGTTCCCGTAATACCTGTCGAACCTGTTACTCCTGTGGTTCCTGTATTACCCGTTGTTCCTGTTATTCCCGTAATACCAGTTCTTCCAGTGGCACCAGTGAAGCCAGTAGGTCCAGTTATTCCTGTAATTCCTGTTATACCAGTTCCTCCAGTTGAACCAGTTCTTCCAGTTGAACCAGTTCTTCCAGTTGTTCCTGTAATTCCTGTTATACCAGTTCTTCCAGTAGCACCGGTGAATCCAGTGGGACCACTTGTTCCTGTAATACCAGTTCTTCCGGTAGCTCCAGTAACACCAGTGAACCCAGTTGTTCCAGTTGGTCCTGTTATTCCAGTAATACCAGTTCTTCCAGTTGCTCCGGTTCTTCCAGTTGTTCCTGTAAAACCAGTGGTGCCTGTAATTCCTGTAATTCCAGTTCTACCAGTTGCTCCAGTTGAACCAGATGGTCCTGTAATTCCAGTTATTCCGGTTATACCTGTTCCTCCTGTAGCTCCAGTTCTACCAGTTATACCTGTAGGTCCAGTAATACCAGTTCTTCCTGTTCCTCCTGTTACACCAGTAAGAGATGCTCCACTTGGTCCTGTAATTCCTGTTATTCCTGTAAATCCTGTAGGACCTGTTCTGCCAGTTTCACCTGTTCTACCGGTTATTCCAGTGATTCCAGTGATTCCAGTGATTCCAGTTATTCCTGTAATGCCTGTTATTCCGGTAATACCGGTAGGTCCAGTAAAAGATGAACCAGTATATCCTGTGACTCCTGTATGACCAGTAGGTCCTTGAATACCAGTTGTTCCAGTCACACCTGTAAATCCAGTAGGTCCTGTTATTCCGGTTCTACCAGTAATACCTGTAGTTCCAGTTTTACCAGTTGTTCCTGTAATTCCTGTAATTCCTGTAAACCCAGTAGGTCCAGTTCGTCCAGTTATACCTGTTACACCAGTGCGCCCTGTTATTCCTGTGATACCAGTAAAACCAGTAGGTCCTGTTATACCGGTAACACCTGTTATACCAGTTGCTCCTGTATCACCTTTTCTTCCGCTTGGACCTGTTAATCCTGTAAATCCAGTTCTTCCAGTTATACCTGTGAATCCAGTAATTCCAGTTCTTCCTGTTATACCAGTAATTCCTGTAATACCTGTAGCTCCTGTTTGCCCAGCAATACCAGTTGCTCCTGTAATACCTGTTATTCCAGTTCTTCCTGTGGACCCGGTAACTCCAGTTTTACCTGTTGTTCCTGTAGTTCCTGTTATTCCAGTATGTCCAGTTTCTCCTTTTCTTCCTGTTACACCAGTTGAACCAGTAATTCCAGTCAATCCAGTAGTTCCTGTTGGACCAGTTCTTCCTGTTAATCCTGTGCGTCCAGTATAACCTGTATATCCAGTAGGACCTGTTTCACCAGTGTCACCTGTTGGTCCAGAGCTTCCAGTTCGCCCAGTTGAACCAGTGCTTCCTGTTGAACCAGAATCTCCAGTATGACCAGTTGATCCCGTAATTCCTGTAGGACCAGTTATTCCAGTTCTTCCTGTAATTCCAGTTCTTCCTGTAATACCAGTAAGTCCTGTAAATCCAGTAATACCTGTTTGACCAGTATCACCTCTTCTTCCACTTGGTCCAGTTATTCCAGTTGGTCCAGTGAATCCAGTTCTTCCAGTAATACCTGTAATTCCTGTTAGTCCAGTTCTTCCAGTAATACCAGTAATACCAGTTGGTCCAGTTTCACCTCTACTTCCAGTAATTCCTGTTATTCCAGTTGAACCAGTAACACCAGTTCTTCCAGTAATACCCGTAATTCCAGTGATACCAGTTAACCCAGTAATACCAGTAAATCCGGTAGCACCAGTATCTCCCTTTCTACCACTTGGACCTGTTATACCTGTAATTCCAGTTGTTCCAGTTCTTCCGGTAATACCAGTAATACCAGTTGTTCCGGTTCTTCCTGTTATTCCTGTAATACCTGTTGGTCCAGTTTCACCTTTTCTTCCAGTAACACCAGTTGGTCCAGTTATTCCTGTTGTTCCAGTAGCTCCTGTTGTTCCTGTAGGACCAGTAAATCCAGTTCTTCCTGTAAATCCAGTAATTCCAGTGAATCCAGTGTCTCCCTTTCTTCCAGTTATTCCTGTGCTTCCAGTTGTTCCAGTTGGTCCTGTTCTTCCTGTAATTCCAGTAATACCCGTTATTCCAGTAATACCTGTTATTCCAGTAATACCAGTTATACCAGTGTCACCCTTTCTTCCAGTAACTCCGGTGGTGCCTGTTATTCCTGTTGGTCCTGTGCTTCCTGTAATTCCAGTTCTTCCAGTAACACCTGTAAAACCTGTGCTTCCTGTAATTCCAGTTCTTCCAGTAATACCAGTAAAACCGGTTGGCCCTGTTCTTCCGGTAAAACCAGTAGAACCAGCAATTCCGGTGGCACCAGTAATACCTGTCGCACCTGAAGAACCAGTGCTTCCGCTTAGACCAGTTGGACCGGTTCTTCCAGTGACACCTGTTATTCCAGTAATACCTGTAAATCCAGTAATACCAGTAATTCCAGTAACACCAGTTTCACCCCTATCACCTGTATAACCTGTGGGTCCTGTTATTCCTGTAATACCAGTGGGTCCAGTTATTCCGGTTATACCAGTAATTCCTGTTCTTCCAGTGTATCCTGTAATTCCAGTTGGTCCAGTATCTCCTTTTCTTCCAGTAACTCCGGTTGCTCCAGTTGTTCCAGTAGGTCCTGTTCTTCCAGTAATACCAGTAATACCGGTAATACCCGTAACACCTGTAAAACCAGTAATACCTGTTTCTCCAGTATCACCTCTTCTTCCACTTGGTCCAGTAATACCAGTTGGACCTGTTGTTCCTGTTCTTCCAGTAATACCTGTAACTCCAGTAATTCCTGTTCTTCCAGTGTAACCAGTAATACCAGTAGCACCAGTATCTCCCTTTCTTCCGCTTGGTCCTGTTATTCCAGTTATACCAGTGTGTCCAGTTTGACCAGTAACACCAGTTGCTCCAGTTGTTCCCGTTTTACCAGTAATTCCAGTATGACCAGTTCTTCCAGTTATTCCAGTAAATCCTGTAGGGCCTGTTCTACCAGTTTCACCTGTAGATCCGGCTATACCTGTTGCTCCAGTAACACCTGTATCACCAGTCAGTCCAGTTGCTCCGCTTGAACCAGTAATTCCAGTTCGTCCTGTAATACCAGTAATTCCAGTAATTCCAGTTCTTCCAGTAAATCCAGTTATTCCAGTAGGACCAGTTTCACCAGCAGTTCCTGTAGCACCAGTAATTCCAGTAGGTCCAGTGATTCCTGTTCTTCCGGTAATTCCAGTTATTCCAGTAATACCCGTTCGTCCAGTTAATCCTGTAATACCAGTAGCACCAGTATCACCCTTTCTTCCACTTGGCCCAGTAAGACCGGTGGGTCCAGTAAAACCAGTAGAACCAGTAGCACCAGTTCTTCCCGTGCTTCCAGTTTTGCCTGTTATACCGGTAATACCAGTAATACCAGTAAATCCTGTTGGTCCTGTTGAACCAGTTCTTCCAGTTTCACCTGTGCTTCCTGCTATACCTGTTGCTCCAGTATATCCAGTTGGACCAGTGCCTCCTGTCGTTCCAGTCGCACCAGTGTGACCTGTTCTTCCGGTAATACCAGTTACTCCAGTAGTTCCAGTTCTTCCAGTGAAACCAGTAATTCCGGTTGGTCCAGTGTCACCAGCAGTTCCTGTGGCTCCAGTTATTCCAGTTGGACCTGTCAAACCAGTAGAACCAGTTGTTCCAGTTCGTCCAGTTGTTCCAGTCATACCTGTGCTTCCAGTTATGCCGGTTCGTCCTGTTATTCCAGTAAATCCAGTAGGTCCTGTGCGTCCGGTAGTTCCAGTGCTACCAGCTGCTCCAGTTGATCCTGTATCACCAGTTGTTCCGGTGATTCCCGTAAAACCAGTTGAACCAGTATGTCCAGTTCTTCCAGTTATTCCAGTAATACCTGTTATACCAGTAATACCTGTGAAACCAGTAATACCAGTAGGTCCGGTATCACCTTCAATACCAGTAGGTCCTGTTACACCAGTAATACCGGTAGGTCCAGTTCTTCCAGTTTGCCCTGTTTGTCCAGTAATACCTGTTCTTCCAGTAAATCCAGTAATTCCAGTTGGTCCTGTATCACCCTTTCGTCCACTTGGGCCAGTAATTCCAGTAATTCCTGTAACACCGGTTCTTCCAGTGATACCAGTTGTTCCTGTAATACCAGTAAGTCCTGTGAATCCAGTAATACCTGTTTGACCAGTATCACCTCTTCTTCCACTTGGTCCAGTTATTCCAGTTGGTCCAGTGAATCCAGTTCTTCCAGTAATTCCTGTAGCACCTGTAATTCCAGTTCTACCAGTGAAACCAGTTATTCCAGTAGCTCCGGTATCACCCTTTCTTCCACTTGGTCCAGTAATACCTGTATAACCTGTTTGTCCTGTAAATCCAGTAGATCCAGTTCTTCCTGTTAACCCAGTAACTCCTGTAATACCAGTAGAACCAGTTCTTCCAGTAGCTCCAGATAAACCAGTAGGACCAGTTCTTCCGGTTTCGCCAGTTCTTCCAGCTGTTCCAGTAGCGCCTGTAATTCCGGTAGGTCCTGTTTGTCCTGTAGAACCAGTTAAACCAGTAACTCCTGTTCTTCCAGTAATTCCAGTAATTCCAGTTATTCCAGTGATTCCAGTAAATCCAGTAATACCTGTTGTTCCTGTTGCTCCCTCAATTCCTGTCGCTCCAGTAAATCCAGTAATACCAGTAATTCCAGTTCTTCCAGTAACACCAGTTATTCCAGTAATTCCTGTTCTTCCAGTGTAACCTGTTATACCAGTAGCACCTGTATCTCCCTTTCTACCACTTGGCCCTGTTAATCCAGTATAGCCAGTAGCACCTGTTTCACCTGTAGGTCCAGTTCTTCCTGTATATCCGGTTACACCAGTAATTCCTGTGATACCAGTTCTACCTGTGAAACCGGTTGGGCCTGTAGAACCAGTTCGTCCAGTTTCACCAGTGCTTCCTGCTATTCCAGTTGCTCCAGTTAAACCGGTAGGTCCAGTTAGACCTGTAGAACCAGTAGAACCAGTAATACCAGTTCTTCCAGTAATTCCAGTGATTCCAGTAATTCCAGTAATGCCAGTAAATCCAGTTATACCAGTTGTTCCAGTAGCTCCTTCAATACCTGTTGCTCCTGTAAATCCAGTTGTTCCAGTAATTCCAGTTCTTCCCGTAATACCAGTAATACCTGTAGTTCCTGTTCTTCCAGTGAAACCAGTTATTCCAGTAGAACCAGTATCACCCTTTCTTCCGCTTGGTCCAGTTAATCCAGTATGACCGGTTTCGCCAGTTAGACCAGTTGAACCTGTTCTTCCAGTAATTCCAGTAACTCCAGTTATACCCGTAGAACCAGTTCTACCAGTAGCTCCTGATAAACCAGTAGGACCTGTTCTACCAGTTTCACCTGTGCTTCCTGCTGTTCCAGTAGCACCTGTTAGACCAGTAGGTCCTGTTTGTCCAGTTATTCCGGTTGAACCAGTAATTCCTGTTCGTCCTGTTAATCCTGTTCTTCCAGTAAATCCAGTAATACCGGTAATACCAGTAATTCCTGTAATTCCAGTAGCTCCTTCAATACCTGTAGCTCCTGTAATTCCTGTTGTTCCAGTAATACCTGTTCTTCCTGTAATACCTGTGATTCCAGTAAGTCCAGTTCTTCCTGTATAACCAGTTATACCAGTGGCTCCTGTATCTCCCTTTCTACCACTTGGTCCTGTTAGTCCAGTTTGTCCTGTTGGTCCAGTTTCACCTGTAGGTCCAGTTCTTCCGGTAGAACCGGTAATACCAGTAATACCAGTAATTCCTGTTCTTCCTGTAAAACCAGTGGGGCCTGTTGAACCAGTTCTACCAGTTTCACCTGTGCTTCCTGCTGTTCCAGTAGCACCAGTAAGACCAGTTGGACCTGTTTGTCCAGTAGTTCCAGTAGATCCAGTAATTCCAGTTCTTCCAGTGATTCCAGTTCTTCCAGTTAAACCAGTAATACCGGTAATACCAGTAATTCCTGTAGTTCCAGTAGCACCTTCTATACCTGTAGCACCTGTAATTCCAGTTGAACCTGTAATACCTGTTCTTCCTGTAACACCAGTTATTCCAGTGATTCCAGTTCTTCCTGTAGTTCCAGTAATACCTGTTGTTCCAGTAGCACCTTCAATACCAGTAGCTCCCGTTAATCCAGTTGAACCAGTAGTTCCAGTTAAACCAGTTGAACCGGTTCTTCCAGTAACTCCAGTTAAACCAGTTATACCAGTGCTTCCAGTTCTACCAGTGGCTCCTGATAACCCTGTAGGACCAGTTCTTCCAGTTTCACCAGTGCTTCCAGCAGTTCCGGTTGCTCCAGTTAGACCAGTAGGACCAGTGTGTCCAGTTATTCCTGTTGAACCAGTAATTCCAGTTCGTCCTGTAATACCAGTTTTTCCAGTAATTCCAGTTCTTCCAGTAAATCCAGTTATTCCAGTTGCTCCAGTAGCTCCTTCAATACCAGTAGCACCAGTAAAGCCAGTAGGTCCAGTAGATCCAGTTAAACCAGTTGAACCGGTTCTTCCAGTAAATCCGGTTACACCAGTAATTCCAGTGATACCAGTTCTACCAGTAGAACCTGTGTAACCAGTGGCACCTGTTCGTCCAGTTTCACCAGTGCTTCCGGCAGTTCCAGTTGCTCCAGTTAGACCAGTAGGTCCAGTGTGTCCAGTTATTCCAGTTGCTCCAGTTATACCGGTGCGTCCTGTAATACCAGTAATTCCAGTAATTCCAGTTCTTCCGGTAAATCCAGTTATTCCAGTTTCTCCAGTAGCACCTTCAATACCAGTAGCACCAGTTATTCCAGTAGGTCCAGTTACACCAGTGAATCCAGTTGAACCGGTTATTCCAGTTAATCCAGTAATACCGGTAATACCAGTCGAACCAGTTCTACCTGTTGCTCCGGATAATCCAGTTGGTCCAGTTCTTCCAGTTTCACCAGTGCTTCCGGCGGTTCCAGTTGCTCCAGTTAAACCAGTAGGACCAGTGTGTCCAGTTATACCTGTTGAACCAGTAATTCCAGTTCGTCCTGTAATACCAGTAATTCCAGTA
>CEQL01149282.1_pt1 | contig 23169 bp, 22 predicted proteins | sample 356281 | NCBI WGS metagenome assembly CEQL01 (sample SAMEA2621203, study PRJEB7988) | marine metagenome | biome: marine biome (ENVO:00000447); feature: surface water layer (ENVO:00002042); material: "saline water (ENVO:00002010), including plankton (ENVO:xxxxxxxx)" | depth 5 m
TATGATATTTGTTTGATTTCTGAGGCATCTTATGAAATCTCAAGTTCTGGAGCTCCAGATATTTACTATCATGATGATGCACACAGGGCACAAATTAAGTTATTACAGTACCTTTTGTTTTTCTGTGAAAAAAATAATAAAAAATTATTATTTCTTGGAAGAGATAGTAGTGTTCAAAATAGAGAAGACAACAAAAATGAGGAAATCTCATACTATAAGTATAAAAATAAAAATAAAAATTTTGATATTAAATTTTTTGATAAGACAAAATATGAAAATATTAAGCATTTACTTCAAAGTGAAGTAGTCGTGGGTATCGGATCTACATTAGTAAGAGAATCTTTTGGATTAAAAAAAAAAGTTCTTGCGTGCGATTGGTTAAGAAAAAGTAATTATATTGGAACGAACTATTTTCCCAGTGAGGGTATTGTTAAGTTAAAATCTCAAAAATATTCTGATTTCGAAAAAAGAATGAAAGAAATTTTAAAATTACAATACAATGATTACTTATCAAAAGTTATTAATCCAAAATCAACTTATAACTTAAATTTTAATACTTTGAAATTTTTACGAAAAGAAATGCTTAAATAGTTGGTAATTTTTATTTTAAAACCATTTTTTATTAACTTTTACTTTACTGTTCAATTAATGAACGTTATATAATAACTTCTGTTATGATAAATTATAAAGAAATCTATTTACATATACTGAGAAAAATACAAAAAAAACCTGAATTAAGTCAAAGGGAGCTGGCTAAGGAACTAGGTTTTAGCTTAGGTAAACTAAATTATTGTTTGAAAGAATTAAAAAAAAAAGGCCATATAAAAATTAAGAGTTTTAAAAATAATCCAAAAAAAACAAATTATCTTTACATCTTAACACCCAGAGGAATTTCAGAAAAAACAAAATTAACTATTAATTTTATGAAACGAAAAATGGATGAATACGATCAGTTAAAAAAAGAGATTGATGAACAAAATAAAAAGTAATTTTGGGTCTATATATATTTTTTTTAATTATTATAGAAAAAATCAGCAATGATGATCTCAAAGATTTCTAAAATATTAGAAAAGAAAGATTTAAAAGTTTTCAGAATTATATTTGGATTAAATTTTTTAAGTTTTTTTTTTGAATTTTTATCTTTAGCTTTAATACCACTATTTGTAGGTTTTATTTTAGAAACTCAGGTATTTTTAGATAAATTTGAAAAATATGGTTTTTATTTTCTTTCAGATTTCAATCATGGAGATTTAATTAAATATTTGGGAATTTTAATAATCCTTGTTTTCACTATAAAAAATTTTTTTTATTATTCTCTAATATACATTCAAGGGAAATTTGAAAAAAATGTTAAGATTAATCTTTCCAAAAAACTCTTAAGTTTTTATATATCTCGTCCATTTTCTTACCATCTTGAAAATAATCCAGCTATACTTACAAGAAATACAACAAATTCTATAGAAGATTTAAAAAATGTTCTATATCGTTTAGTAGAATTATTGAGAGAAATGCAAGCTATCTTAGTAATTTTTATTCTTTTATCATTAGTCAATTTGAAGATAACTATCGCAATTTTTATAATATTTTCAATTTTTGGATTTTTTTATCTTAAAGTAATTAGACCTTCATATAAAACCAAAGCTAAAATTAATGAGAATTATAAAGTAAACATAATTCAAGCTATTAATGAAACATTTGGTGCAATAAAAGATATAAAAATTCTTAACAAAGAAAAGGATACGATCGAAAAATATAAACAAAATCGTGACAAATATGAAGATAATCTATTTTATTTTTTTGTACTTCAAAGAATTCCAAAGCTTTTATTAGAGACACTAGCAATAATCCTAATTGTAATTATTGCATTCATTACTTTTAACTCAAATAAAGATATATTATCTGTACTAACTACTTTATCTTTAATTGTAGTTGCTTTAGTCAGATTTTTACCAGCATTCAATTCGGTCATCACCAGCATATATAATATAAAAATTTATCAACCAACTATTGACATTTTATTTAATGAAATAAAAAAAATTGAAATGTCCAAAAAAGAAATAGTTATGAACAAAGACTTTGAATTAAATAATTCTGGTAATTCAAGTAAAATTTTAATTTCTTTAAAAAACGTTTATTTTTCTTATCATAATGAAAATAATTATACTCTTCAAGATATCAACTTAGATATAGAGAAGGGAACTTTTGTTGGGGTAACAGGTGAAACTGGAGCAGGTAAGAGCACTTTATTTCATATTATGTTAGGTTTGTTGCAGCCAAATTCAGGAAATTTATTTTTTAAAAATAAAAATATTTATGCAAATATTGAGGATTGGAGAAATCAAGTTGGCTATATAGCACAAAATATCTATCTAATTGATGATACGATAGAAAAAAATATTACTTTTGATTTTTTAGAGGAAAAAATAGATAAACAAAAAATGGATTTTGCAATTAATATGTCTTGTTTGGATCAAAAAATAAATGAATTACCAGATGGATTAAATACGAAAGTAGGTAATGATGGTATTAAACTTTCTGGTGGTGAAAGACAACGAATTGCTTTAGCAAGAACAATTTATAGAAATCCAGATATATTTTTTATGGATGAATTTACAAGCGCCCTAGATTCAATTACCGAACAAAAAATTATAAAAAATATAAGAGAAAATTTTTCACAAAAAACAATTATTCTAATTGCTCATAGAAAAACTACTATTGATGCATGTGATAAAATTATAAATATAAAAAATGGTAAAATAGGTTAGTTTAATTCTTCTTATCTCCAGGGTTCCCAAAATAAGTTGAGTTAGAGCTGCAATTTTTAATTATATTTGATCCAATTCCAATTACCACATTATGATTAATTTTTATTTTTTGTTTTATAGTAGATGAACTTCCAACATAACAATTTTGACCAACATTAACATTGCCTGACATATTTACTCCGTGACTTATTGTGGTAAATTTTCCTATTTTGCAACCATGATTTACAATAACATGAGCTCCAATAAAAACATTCTGACTTATTTTAACATCTGGCCCGATACTTGTATTTTCTAAAATTATAGTATTTTTTTCAAGCTTTACATTAGACTTCAGAATTACATTTGGATCAATTAAAGCTTCGTTGTCAATATATTTTAATTTGGATTTAAAAAAAAGATATTTAATTTTTTGAATTTTTGGATCAGCAATACCTATATAAAGTTTGTCTTTTTTATAATCATAATTTTTTAGTAAGAAGGATTGTTTTTTTTTATTTTTTTTATAATCATCTATGAATGTGATATTTTTTATTTTTTTATTTAGCCTTAATAATAATTCTTTAATTAATTTTCCACGACCACCACATCCATATATATAAATCATATTTTTAATGATGAAATTATTCTTTCTAAACAATGTTTTTGTAGATCTATAATGGAGTCTAATGTGCCCCCTGCAACATGAGGTGTAACTATAAGGTTAGTATTTTTTTTTGCATAGTTTATTAATTTAATTACTTCATGATCACTAGGACTTTCTTTTTTAAAAACATCAATTGCTGCGCCTCTAATATTCAGCTGTAGATGTTTGATAAGATGATTGTAGTTTACTATATCGCCTTTAGAGGTATTAATGAAATATGAACCTTTTTTCATTTTTGAAAAAAAATTTTTATTAATCATATTTTTTGTATTTTTATTCAAAGATAAGTTAATCGATACAATATCAGATTTTTTTGCAATATCTAATAGTTTTATATTATTTGATTTTGAATAAATTAAAGTTTTAATATTAAATGATTTTGCAATTGAATTTAATTTTTTTCCAATTCTACCGTAACCTACTATGCCCAGTGTAGATAATGAAAGCATTTTTTCAAAAGAATATTTTGCTGTGTTTTTTGGATCCCAAATGTTTTTTTTTGAAATCTCTTTAATTTTAAGAAAATTTTTTACTAACAAAATTATAAGACCAAATATAAATTCTGGAGTTGGATTTATTTTTTTTAGAACATATTTACTTTTTTTATCAAAATATAAAATTTTTATATTTTTATTTATTTTGTTTAGTTTAATTTTACTTAACAAATGCAAAGACATTATAAATATGACTTTAATTTCCTTACATTTATTGATTATTTTGTAATTTATGTTTGTGTTTGAAGTAATAATTATCGCATCATATGAAAAATTTTGAAAATTAATTTTATTGAATATTAAATTTTTTTTTAAATATTTTAATTTGAAGTCTATTTCTTTTGAGACTCCAATTTTAATTTTTTTCATATTCAGATGGATTTTTTTTAATTAGTTGCTTTATAATTTTAAGATCAAATTTGTTATCTAAATCAAATCCAAATATATTTTTAATTTCTAAACCAAAGCTGGGTTTTAAAAAAAAGTTTTTGTTTTGTAAAAATAAATTTGTCTTAGTTGCTATTAAGTTTCCATAGGCATAAAAATTTGGTTTTGTTTGTTTGTTATGCATTTTCATTCGTTCTTTCTCAAATACAAAATTTGTCTTATTATTTCTAAAGTATCTTTGATTGTATGCGTGAAATTGATGAGGGACTTTTATAATAGTCTGTCCACTATTATAATTACCTTTTTCAAGATATTTCATTAAAATTTTAATATGTTTAGCTTTTAAAAATATTGATGTAGGCTGGATTAAAAAAAAGAATTTTGGCAGATACTTAAATTTTAGTTTACATTTTTTTAATACGTCGATAACCACATCTACAGAATTTATTAAATCTCCCGATAATTTTGGACTTCTGTGGATAATTTCAAAATTATAATTTTTAGATATTTTTTTGATAGTTGGGTCATCTGTTGAAACTATAGTTTTTTTGATATGTTTTTTTAAACTTTTAATTTCATCAAATGAATATTTAACAAGTTCTTTGCCGTTTATCTTAACAATATTTTTTCTTTTTATTGATTTTGAATTTTTTCTTGCTGTAACTATGCACCAAAATTGATCTTTAAATTTTATTTTTTTCATATTCAATCAATTGATTTATTAAAAGTTTTTCAGTTATCAACCAGGCACTTTTATTTGAACCACCTTGTTTAGGAGTAATAAAAAAATTATATTTTTTATTTTTTATAAAAAAATTGTAAAGAATATTTTTCTTAGGGCTTTTTCTAAATTTTTCTTTGAATTCATTTTTTACGACATCTAGACCAGCACCCGTCAGTGTTTTATTTTTTAAACTTTTGATTAAATCACTTTCATTTACAAATTCACCCCTAGAAGTGTTTACAAAATAAGATGGTTTTCTTAATAATTTAAATATGTTTTTGTTAAATTTGTTATGATATTTTTTTTTATAATGCATATGTATTGTTAGAATATTAGTTTTTTTTAAAAAATTCCTAAAATTAATAATTTTTTTATATCGTTTATCTTTAACAAAGGGATCAAAGTAAATGACATTAAATCCAAGACCTTTAGATCTCTCTGCAACATGCTTACCTATCCTGCCCATTCCAACAATACCTACTGTAAGTATTTTATTTGATAATAAATAATTATATTTTTTAAATTTTTTTGTATACAAAAAGTTAGTATGAATCTCTAAAATTTTTCTAGTTAAATTAATTATATGTCCAATAGTAACTTCAGAAGTTGCGGTTATATTATTTAGTATCTCTTTTTGTTTAGATAAATTGATTAATTTAATTTTTTTCTTTCTTAGATAACTTCTATCTAAATGAATATCCCCAGTTGTTGGACTTATAACGCTTCTCAAATTTTTGTATTTAGAAAAAAATTGCTTTGAGTAGTAATTATTCATAGGTAAAAAAATAGATTTTATCAAACTAAAATCTTTTTTTTTGATTTTTTTTGAGGGAATTAAATCAAATTTTCTTTTAATTAATCTTATCGACTCTTTTTGAAAATCTAATTTTTCAAAATACAAAATTTTTTTTTTCAAAATAGTCTGCTTGTTGTAAGCTTTTTTATAACATTTTTTACATTATTGTTCAACTATTGAACATATTATTAAGTATTTTTTCCTTTTATGTTCAACTATTGAACGTTATAACTACTATTATTTTTTATGAAAAAAAAAATAAATATTTATTTTTTTACCGGCAAAAGAGGTGGGTTTAGTCATTTCGTTCCTCTAATTAGATATTTAAATAAATCTAAAATTATTAAATTTAAAATTATCGTTGCTGACATGCACTTATCGAATTTTTTTGGTAAAACAGTAAATGAAATAAAGGCGTATAGTAAAAAATTAATATTATTAGACAGAATTAGGAGAAAAGATACAATTTCTAATAGATTGTCAGTTATTTCGAAAACAATAAACAGCCTGAGTAAAATTTTTGAGAAAAAGAAACCAGACTATTTATTTTTGCTTGGAGATAGAGCAGAAGTGCTTGGTGCAGCCATTTCTGCTATGCACTTTAACATTCCAGTAGCACATTTGTATGGGGGTGATGTTACTCAGGGCGGTACTGATGAACTAACAAGACACGCAATTACAAAAATAGCAAATTTACATTTTACTTCAAATTTTCAAAGTTACAAAAATATAAAAAAAATGGGAGAAGAAAATTGGAGAATTAATAATGTTGGACTTTCATCATTAGATTTATTTAAAAGTGATAAATTTTTCAAATCGAGAGAATATCTAGAAAAAAAATTTAAAATTGATTTATCAAAACCCTTAATATTACTAATTCAACACTCTGTTACTTGGCAGATAAGTGAATCAAAAAATCAAATAAGACAAACACTTAAAGCTTTAGATAAATTAAAGATCCAAACAATTGCTATATATCCATGCTCTGACCCTGGCTATAAAGATATTATTAGAGCTTATAACGATTTTAAAAAAAAAGATTATTTTAAAGTGTATAAAAATATAGAGATAACCGAATTTTATAGTCTGCTTAAATATTCTAAGTTAATGTTGGGTAATTCTAGTTGTGGTATTCTTGAATGTGGTTATTTCAAAAAATATGTAATCAATTTAGGAATAAGACAACAGGGTAGAGTTTGTGAAAATAATGTTTTTCATTTACCTCATAATTCTGAGAAAATTGTAAGTAAAGTAAAAAATATTCTAAAAAAACCTGATTTAAAAAAAAAAATTACACTTTACGGAAATGGAAATTCATCTAAAAGAATTATTGATTTAATTTTGAATATTAAAATTGAAAAAAATTTAATTAAAAAAAAATTTATTATATGAAAATATTATTAACAGGTATAGATGGATATTGTGGATGGCCATTAGCTTTGTCTATTTCAAAAAAATTTAAAAAGTCTGAGATTATTGGAGTAGATAATCTTTCAAGAAGAAAATGGGTAAAGGAGTCAAAATCAGATACTGCTATATCTATCAAGTCTATTAAACAGAGAATTAAAACTGCAAAAAATTTTGGATTTAGAAATATAAAATTTATTAAAGGAGATTTATCAAATGCAAACTTTACAGAAGGACTTTTCAAAAAATTTGATTTTGACATTGTAATTCATTGTGCCTCTCAACCCTCAGCACCTTATGCTAATTCTAGTTTATCTAGAGCGACCTTCACACTCAGAAATAATAATATTTCTCTATTGAATATTTTATGGTCAATGCAAATGTACGGAAAAAAAACTATCAGATTAATAAATACATCAACTACAGGAGTTTATGGTCAACCAAATTTTAAAATTCCAGAAGGATTTATAAGTATTACACAAGGTGGTAAAGAGAAATTACCTTTTACTAATCTTGGTGGATCATGGTACCATATTACTAAATCTAATGATTTGAATAATTTGCATTTGGCTAACAGAATGTGGAAAAGTAAAATTATTGATGTCAGAACTGCAATTGTATATGGGACCTCAACAGATGAGACAGAAATTCATTCAGACTTAAATACTAGATTTGATTTTGATTTTAATTTTGGCGTAGTTATAAATAGGTTTTGTTCAATGTGTGCAATTAATCATGATTTAACAATTTATGGAAAAGGCCTTCAAAAAAGACCTTTTGTGTCTTTAACTGACTTTGTAATATCAATAACAAATTTGATTAATTACAAACAAAAAAAAACGTTTGAAGTATTTAATCAGATGACTGAAGTTCTTAGTATAAAGTATCTAGCTACAATAATCGCTAACAACGCAAATTTGTTAGGGTCGAAATCCAGAGTTAAATTTATTCTCAACCCAAGAGTAGAGAAGGAAAAACATGATATGAGGATGGAAAACAAAAATTTTTTAAAAATTTTGAATACAAAACCAAAGCTTTTTAATAATGAATCTAAGTTGATAATAAAAAAATTGATTAACAACAAATCAAGAATTGCAAGATTTAAAAAATCTTTAATATAAAAAATATGATTAGAGTTGCTATACCTACAACTGGAGATGATGAGTTTAAATCTTTAAAGAAAATAATTTATAGTGGTAAATTTGTTAGTGGTAAAAATGTTGAAATCTTTGAAAAAAATTTTTCAAAATTTATTGGAACCAAATATGCTATTGCAGTTAATAGTGGAACAGCAGCTTTACATGCTGCTCTTGCTTCTCTTGGTTTAAAAAAGGATGATGAAGTAATTGTTCCTGCAATTTCTTTTGTAAGTAGTGCTACAGCAATTCTTCATCAAGGTTGTAAACCAGTATTTTGTGATGTCGATTTAGAAAATTATTGTATGTGCCCTGTTAGTTTAGAAAAAAAAATATCCAAAAAAACAAAAGCAATAATTCCAGTTCATTTTGCTGGCTCATCATGCGAAATGAAAAAAATTATTAAAATATCAAAAAAATATAATATTCCACTTATCGAAGATTGTGCTCAAGCTCATGGTACAAAATATCATGGTAAGATGGTGGGCTCGTTCGGGAAAATAGCCTGTTTTTCATTTTATGCAACAAAACATATGACAACAGGCGAAGGCGGTATTTTATGCACAGACGATAAAAAAGTTCATGATTTTTGTAAATCTTTTAGAAATCATGGGATGTCAGATAGAGATACACATTTTAGATTAGGTTATAATTTTAGAATGAGCGAATTAAATGCTGCAATTGGAAATGTGCAGTTGAAAAAATTACGTAAGATGAACTCTCTTAGAATAAAAAATTCTAGGTATATTCTTAAGAATTTAAAAAAAAAACAAAATCAAAGAAGTTGGTTTAAAATACAAGAGCCATTAGAACATATTTATCATACTTACTTTTGGTGCCCAATAAGAATTGTTTCAAAAAAAATTTCAATTGATGAAGTTAAAAAAAAACTTTTGCGTAAAGGTATTGAAATTCGCTCTAGATACAAATATCCATTGTATCGTCAAAAAGTATTTCAGAATTTTGTTCCAAAAAAAAAACAAAATTTAAAACTTGAAAATGCGGAAACTCTCTCAGGTAAAATTTTTGGATTACCAAATCATTATAGGTTAAAGAAAAAAGAATTAGATTATATTATTAAAGCCTTAGGGGGTCTCTTTGAGTAAAAAAGTAAAGATCATTGCTGAGGCTGGTATAAATCATAATGGCAACTATAAAAAAGTATTTGATCTTGTCGATATTGCAAAAAACTCAAATGCAGATTTTGTAAAGTTTCAATTATTTAATACAGATTATTTTATTAATAAAAAATTTAAACATAAAAAGATTAATTTTGAAAAGATTTATAATCGATTTAAAAAATTAGAATTTACATTTCAGCAGTGGAAAAAGGTTTGTAAATATTGCAAAAAGATTGGTATAGAAATATTATTTTCTGTATTTGATCACAAAAGTCTTGAATTAATTAAGAAACTAAAAATTAAAATTGTAAAAATTCCTTCTGGGGAAATCAATAATTATGATTTGCTCAAGAGTGTGAATAAATCAAGATTTAAAACTATTTTGTCTACAGGCATGAGTAATCTTGAAGAAGTTAAAAAGGCTTCTAAATGCCTTAAAAATTGTGAGGTTACATTATTGCATTGTGTTTCTGAATATCCAACAAATGCACCAAATTTAAAAAATATAAATTTACTTAAAAAAAAATTTAATAAAAGTATAGGTTTTTCTGATCATACCGCAGATACAATTACACCCGCATTATCAGTAATAGCTGGAGCAAAATTAATTGAAAAACATTTCACTTATAACAAAAATCAAAAAGTCGGGGACCACAAATTTTCACTGAGCCCTAAAGAGCTTAAGGTAATGATACAAAATGTAAAATTAGCCGAAGCCAGCATGGGTTTAAATAAAAGACAAATTTCAAAAAAGGAAAAAAATTTACAATTTTTTGCAAGAAAAGGGCTTTATTTTAAAAGAGACATGTATAAAGGTAAAAAAATTTTATCTTCAGACCTTATAGCTTTAAGACCACAAGGAAATTTAAGCATTGACAAAATTGACTTAATTAAAAAAAAAAAATTAAAAAAAAATGTAAAAAATTTAGACCCCATAAAATTTGGTCTATTAATGAATTAAATGATAAAAAAATTAAAAGAAATTACAATTTTTAAAGATGATAAAATCCATAACGCTTTAATCAAGATTAATAATAATGGATACAACGGAGTTTTCGTAATTGATAAAAAAAATAATGTTCTTGGCATAATAACAGACTCAGATATTAGAAAAAATTTTTTGAAAAATAAGCTTGATGTAAATAAAAAAGTTATAACAATCACTCAAAAAAAATTTTTAAAAATACCATTATCGAAAGTTGAAAATAGCAGAAAAATTCTTATTAGATCTAATAAAATGTTGCTACCAATTGTAGAAAATAACAAACTGGTAGATTTTATTCACACAAAAGAATTATTTACTGAAAAAAAAATCATCAAGAAAATCTTAGTTGTTGGAGGTCTTGGTTATATTGGGTCCATACTAGTTAAAGATTTACTTCAGCTAGGCTATAAAGTTAATATTTTAGATATAAATTACTATGGATGTTATTTTAGTAAAGAAACACTTAAAAATCCAAAATTAAAGATTTTTTATGGAGATTGTGAAAATAAAAAAATTTTAGATAAAGCAATGATTGGTTGTTCTGATGTGATACATTTAGGCGAAATTGTTGGAGATCCTGCAGTCAATATTAATCAAAATTTTTCTATAAAAAACAATTATGAAAATACTGTATTGGTAATGTCTGAGTGTATTAAAAAAAATATTAATAAATTTATTTTTATGTCGAGTTGTAGTGTTTATGGGAATGTGAGTCATAGATGTACTGAAAAATCAAAACTTAATCCAGTCTCACTTTATGCTAAATGTAAAATAGAGTGTGAAAAATCTATTTTAGCTTTTAAGTCAAAAGAATTTTGTCCAGTAATATTGAGATTATCGACTGTTTATGGAGATTCTCCAAGAAAAAGATTTGATTTGGTAGCAAACAGATTTGTGTTAATGGCAATAAAAAAAATAAAGATAAGTCTTTTTGGGGCAAATTCATGGCGTCCATTTATTTCAGTTAATGACGTTTCAAGAGTTTTAATTAAAGTATTAAAAGCAAAAAATACTATAGTAAGAAATCAGATTTTCAATGTGGGGGGATCTGAAGAAAATTATAGAATAATTGATATTATCAAGACAATTAAAAAACATATACCTATAGATTATGAATTTTCAAAAAAAATTGAGGATACAAGAAATTATATAGTTTCTTTTGATAAGATTAAAAGAATTTTAAAGTTTAAACCTAAAGACAATTTAAAAAAAAGTATTTTGTTATTAATTAAAAGATATAAAAATTTAAAAATAAATATATCTAATATTAATTTTTATAATGATAAAAAAATTTTTGAAATCTTAAATTCTAAGAAAAATTATAAAAATTTATGAAAAAAAAATTAACCGACAAAAGTTATAAGGTTTTAGCTATAGCTTATGGTCATGAAGCTAATGCTTGTTTAATGATTGATGGAGAAATAAAATCATATGCTGCAGAGGAAAGATTTAACAAAAAAAAAGCTTTTGTTGGATATCCTAAAAACGCTATAAATTTTTGTTTAAGTTTTAATGGTACAAAACCTAAAGAATTAGACAAAATTGTATTTGTTTCAAAAAATCTCAATATAGATCAAATTATTGTTAAAAGAAATTCTAATTTTAGTATGAAAGATTTTGTAAGAGAACAAGAAGAATATTGGTATCCAAAAATATTTAAAAAAAAAAAAATAGATTACTTAGATGTATTTAAAGATAAAATAATTGAAAATGAGGATTTTGATTTTAGAAAATATCTAAAATTAAAAAAAAAAAGTAAAAATGCAAATTCTAAAAAGGTTTTTAAAGAATTAAGAATTTTAACTGCAATAAATCATCTTAAAATAGATCAAGATAAAATAGTGCACATAGATCATGAAAAAGGTCATCAGTATTATGCACTTTTTGCTTCTCCAGAAAAATTTAGAAAAAACAGTTTAGTTTTAACTAATGAGGGTATGGGTGATAAATCTAATTTGACTGTAAGTATAGTGAAAAATAATATTTTAAAAGAAATTTTCGTTAGTAAAAAAAATAGAATTGGAACATTGTACAAAATGATAACTTTACTACTTGGGATGAAAATGTCTCAACATGAATATAAAGTAATGGGGCTGGCTCCATATGCTAGTGAGTATGAAGTTATGAAAGCCTACAATTCAGCATTTAAAAATTTATTTAAAGTTAAAGATTTAGGAATTTTTATAAAAAAAAAACCTGTAGATTTTTATTTTACATTTAAAGAAAAGCTAAAGCATTGCAGATTTGATGGTGTAGCAGGTGCTCTACAAAAAGTTGTAGAAGAAGCTCTTGTTAAATGGGTTAGAAATTGTATAAAAAAGACAAAGATTAATTCTGTGGTTATAGCTGGTGGTGTCGCTCAAAATATTAAATCAGCAATTCCTATTTCTGAGATAAAAGAGTTAAAAAATTTTTATATAAATCCATCTTCAGGTGATTCAACTTTGTCAGTCGGGGGCTGTTACTATATTTCAAGTTTAAATAAAAATATAAAATTAAAAAAGTTGGATAACATATATTTGGGACCATCTTATAGTAACAAACATGTTTCAAGAGCAATCAGTAATTTTTTAATTAAGAATAAAAATTTCTCTACATCAAAAATTAAAAATAATAAAAATATAGTAAACTACATATCAAGAGGAAAGGTTTTAGGAAGATTTAAAGGTAGAATGGAATTAGGACAAAGAGCGCTTGGAAATAGATCAATTTTAGCTGATCCACGAAAACCAGAGATAATAAAATTGATAAATCAAAAAATTAAAATGAGAGATTTTTGGATGCCATTCACTCCATCAATACTAAATGAACATAAAGAAAAATACTTGGTAAACGAAAAGAAATTGTATTGTCCATACATGACGATGGCTTTTAAAACTACTAAATTGTTTCAAAAAATTGCTCCAGCAACCTTGCATCCAGCAGATCAAACAACTAGACCACAAATATTAGAAAAAAGTTTAAATCCAGAATATCATAAACTTATTCAAGATTTTGGGAATTTGACAGGGGTGTATTGTTTATTAAATACCTCTCTTAATATTCATGGCTACCCAATGGTTTGTAGTCCTGAGGATGCGTTGTTCACTTTAAAAAATTCTAGCTTGGACGGTCTAATTATTGAAGATAATTTGATTTTAAGAAATTGAAGATTGTGCTTTTAGTATTATTTCCATTAAAATTTACCCACTTTTATTATTATTTGCTAGACATTGATTGTTTAAAAAAAAAAGGAGGAATGGATATAGAAATTCATGATTTATCTCACGATTTGAATAAAGATTTAAGTCAGGGTTTTTTAGCGAAATCACATAAAAGTGCAAAAAAATTTTATTCTTTTGATGAATGGAAAATAAGGTTTGATGAACTCAATAGAAAGAAAAATTTAACAATTTTAAATTTTTTAGACTTTAATTCATTTAGTTCATTAAGATATTACTCATACTTAAAAAATCGAAAATTAAAAATTTTTAGAATTGGAAGTGCAGGTGTACTTCAACAAGGTTCTTATAATAAAAAAAATATTTCTTATTTTTACAATAATTTAGTGAATATAAATTTTTTTTATAAGAAACTATATTTTTTATTGAAAATAAAACTGATCATTTTTTTGTATCAAAGATTTTTTAAACTAAATGAAGTTTTATTAATTTCAGGAAATAAAAATCAAAAAATTTTTTCACAAAGTAAAATTAAAAAAACAATTGATATTCACTCACTAGATTACAACAAAGCTATAAATTTTAGAAATAAAAAAAAAAGTAAAAAACAAAGAAAAATAATTTTATATTTTGATATGCCAAAACCATTTTTTAAAGATGATTTTCAGCTATTATATAAGTTGTCTCCCAATACTGATTTAAGAGAAATAAAAGAACACTACTTTAAATTAAACTATTTTTTAAAATCAATTGAAAAAATATATTCATGTAAAATTATAATAATCCCACATCCAAAGGTTAGAGGAATTAAAAATCCTTTTTATGATAAAAGATTCCAAATTGATGAAAGACCTGAAGCAGCATCTGAATTAGCTCCAGTTTGTAAATTTGCAATTTATTCCTCTTTTAGCACAAGTGTTGCATATTCAATTGCAAGCAAAAAACCTATCTTGCTACTCAAGGGAAAAGGATTTGAGGGTAATTTCGGAATTAAAGATCATTATATTCGAGGTATTAAAACGATGTCTAAATATTTATCATGTAAAGTTTTTGATTATAAAAATAATCTTAAAAAAAAAATAAAATTAAAGTTAAACAAAAAAAGATATGATAAATACAAAAATCAATTTTTATCAAATGAAAAACTTTCAAAAATTGAAAATTATCAAATCTTTAATGAATTAATTATCAAATGATAAAAACTATTTCTCAAATTATTTATTTTTTTCTTAAAACAATAAATTTATTTTTCAAAAAAATTTTTAATAGAAATTTATTAGGATGGTTAAAAATTTTTATAGAGGAAGATTCATATAAAAAAGTAAAATTAAAATCTGGTCACGAATTGACTTTTTTCTCACCAAATTTTCTTACTGATTTATTAATAAAGGATTTTTACACCAAAGAACCAGAAACCATTGGGTGGATTGATAATTTTAAAAAAGAGGAAAAAATTATTTTTTGGGACATAGGATCAAATATTGGCTTATATTCAATTTATGCCGCAACAATTAATCAAAATATTGAAGTAATAAGTTTTGAACCATCTACAAGTAATTTAAGAATTTTATCTCGAAATATTTCAATTAATAATTTGAGTGACAGGATAAAAATATTTCAAATTCCATTAGGAAAAAATAAAAATCAATTCTTAAAACTAAATGAAAGAAAATTTAATGAAGGGGAAAGTCATAATTCAATTGATGATAATATTGACTTTGAGGGAAAAAAATTAAACCCTACAAATTCTTATAAACTATTTACTACAAATATAGATCAAATAATTGATGATAAAATTTTAGATATCCCCAATTACATCAAGATAGATGTAGATGGAATTGAACATTTAATTTTAAAAGGTGGAAGTAAGATGTTAAAAAATCCCAAAATCTTAGAAATACAAATTGAAATAAATGAAAATTTTTCTGAACAACATAATAGTATTATAAAAATAATGAAAGATTGCATGTTCAAATTTAAAGAAAAAAAAAGAAATGATTTAAACCAATATTATTCTCAAAAGGAATTTTCAAAAATTTACAATTATTATTTTACAAGATGAAATCATAATATGATCAAAAATATTAAAACTGCAGTTATACTTTGTGGAGGAAAGGGAACTAGATTAGGAATAATTACAAAAAAGATACCAAAATCCTTAGTTAAAATAAATAGTAAGCCAATAATTTGGTATATTTTGAAAATTCTTAAAAAAAATGGATTCAACCGATTTATATTACCAATTGGCTATAAGGGTAATTTAATAACTAAATATTTAAAAAAGAAAGATTTTAATGATTATGATTTAAGAATTATTTCCACTGGCAACAATACAACAATAGCTAAAAGAATTTATAAAATAAAGAAATTCATATCAACAAATGATTTTTTACTTTTAAATGGAGACGCTATCTTTGATATTGATTTAAGAAAAATTTATAATAACCACATAAAAAATAAAAAAGTTTTTATAACTTTCTTAGGATCTGAAACTAATCTACCTTATGGAACTATAGTTTTATCCAAAAGTATAGTGAAGAATTTTAAAAGAGATGTAATGTTTGATGCAGTCAAAATTTCTAATAAAAAAAATACCATTGCGCATGTATATTCAGGTATGGCAATTTTGAAAAAAAAAATTTTAAGCAAAAATTTCAAAAATTATAAAAACTTTGAAGAAAAACTTTATCCTCAAATTATAAAGAAAAACACTTGTAGATTTCACAAATTTTCTGGATTTTGGCATTCTATTGATAATATCAAAGACATTAGAATTTTGAAAAACGATAAAGAAAAAAAAAGAAAAATTAGTGATTTATATAATAAATTGAAATGAAAAATTTATTTTGGAAAAATAAAAGAGTGTTTATCACAGGTCATACAGGCTTTAAAGGAAGTTGGTTAGTTTTAATTTTACATCATCTAGGAGCAAAAATTACAGGTTATGCTTTAAATCCAATTTCAAAACCTAATTTTTTTGACAATCTTAATCTAACAAAATTTTTAGTAAATGATTATAGAGATAACATTAATAATTTTTCAAATTTAAACAAAGCAATAAAAAGCTCAAAACCTAATATTGTCATTCACATGGCAGCACAATCAAGCGTTTTAGTAAGCTATCGAAATCCTGATGACACAATCAAAACTAACATAATTGGTACATTCAATATTCTTAAAGCTGTCAAACAAAATAAATCAATTAATTCAGCGATTATTGTCACCACCGACAAAGTATATTTAAATGAGGATAAAAAAATAAACTTCGATGAAAATTCTAAGTTAGGTGGACATGATATTTATAGCTCTAGCAAAGCATGTTGTGAAATTGTTACTGAAAGCTTTAGAAAATCTTTTTTTGATAATTCAAAATGCAGAATTGCAACAGTACGATCAGGAAATTGTATAGGGGGAGGGGATTGGACTGAAGATAGAATCATAAAGGATTGTGTTGAGGCATTTGTAAATGATAAGGATTTATTAATTCGAAGCCCAAACGCAACAAGACCATGGCAACATGTTGTGGAGCCAATTTTTGGTTATCTTAAGTTGGTCGAGAAGCTCTCAAAAACTAATGGTCAAAAATTTATTGGATCTTGGAATTTTGGACCAAGTAATATTGATCTCAGTGTTTTAAATTTGGCAAAGTTAGGGAAAAAAATATTTAATTCAAAATCTAAGATAATTATTAATAAGAAAAAGGAAAATATTAAACATGAAGCGAAATATCTTTCTTTGAATTCAAAAAAATCACTTAAACACTTAAATTGGAAAGTATATATGACACCTGAACTTTCATTAAGATTAACATTTGATTGGTTTAAAATGTTCTATCAAAACAAAAAAGATAAAAAAAAAGTAATTGATTTTACTATAGATCAAATCAAAAATTTTAAAAAATTAATTAAATATTATTAAAATAATTATGTCTTGTAAAAATTGCAAAAGTGCTAAACTTGATAGGATTGTTAAATTAGGCAAACAACCCCTAAGTGGTTTTTTTTACAAAAAAAAAAATCTAAAACTGCCTAAATATTCTTTAGATTTATTTAAATGTAAAGATTGCGATTTAGTTCAAATTATTAATAAGTTTAGTGTCAAAAAAATGTATGGCAAACATTATGGATATGAAACCTCAAAAAGTAGTTTGATGGTTAAACATTTAAATGAAAAAGTTTTCAGACTTAAAAAAAGGGGGTACTTAAAAAAAGGTAATTCTGTGCTTGATATTGGAAGTAATGATGGAACATTTTTAAATCTTATTGGCAAAAACTACATTCGGTATGGTGTGGATCCATCTGGTACAAAATTTAAAAAAAATTACAAAAAAATTAAACTTATAAACGCTTTTTTTTCAAAAAGAAAAATTAAACCAAAAAATACAAAATTTGATTTGATTACAAGTTTTGCAATCTTTTATGATGTGGATAATCCGAATCAATTTTGTTCCGATATTAAAAAAATTCTAAAGCCAGATGGCGTTTGGGTTTGCGAACTTTCATATCTTCCCCTTATGCTTAAAAATCTTACTTTTGATCAAATTTGCCACGAACATGTAACTTATTACTCCCTAAGTGTTTTTGAAAAAATAATTAACAATAATGGATTGAAATTACTTGATGTAAAATTAAATGAAATTAATGGAGGCAGTATAGAGATTATTTGTTGTCATTTAGATGCTAATAAAAAAATCAACAATATTTTAATTAATAGTTTAAAAAAAGATGAAACGAAGATAAATAAAAAATCGTTTTATAATTTTAATAGAAGAATATTTCAAATAAAGAGAGATTTAAGAAAATTTTTAAGTAATAATAAGGATGTTTCTGCTTATGGTGCCTCAACAAAAGGTAACATTGTTTTAAACTTGTGCAAATTATCCTCGAAAGAAATTGCATTTGTTTGTGATGCAAATAGCAAAAAATTTGGAAGTTTTACACCTGGATCAGACATCAAAATTATATCAAAAGAAAAGATGCGTAAAATTTCTCCTAAGTATTTACTTGTATTAATTTGGTCATTTAGAAAAGAAGTCATTAAACAAGAGAGTGATTATATTAAGTCAGGTGGCAATTTGGTTTTTCACCTACCAAAGTTTCACATAATTAATAGAAAAAATTATAGATTTTACTTAAATAAAAGTTTTAAAGATATGTCCTACAGATACTAATGACAATATTATCAATTTGTATTCCATCATATAATAGACTCGATTGCCTCGAAAATTGTTTAGAGTCTATATTAATTTCAGCGAAGAACGTTAATGGTTTTAATTTTGAAGTTTGTATTTCTGATAATTTTTCGACTGAGGATCCTATTAAAATTATAAAGAAATATGATAAAGATTTTAAAATTATTTATAATAGAAATGAAAAAAATTTAGGATTTGCATTAAACGCAATTAAAACAGTAAAATTATCAAAAGGAAAATATGCTTGGTTGATTGGAAATGATGATTTAATTTTACCAAATACATTAAATGATTTAAAAAAAATTTTTAAAAACAACTTCAAAACTGATTATTTTTTTATAAACTCTTACTATTTAAATTCAAAATATTTGGAAAGCTTTTCTCATCCTTTCAACACTTTGAAACTTAACTATGAAAGAATGAAAAAATTATCTAAGGTTGAAAAAAATAAAAATGTACAATTTTGGGATGTAATTGATCCTGATGTATCATGGGAGTTTTTAATTGGTATTTTTCTAAGTATTTTCAACCGAGAAATGTGGTTAAGTGGTTTAAAATATGTAAACCAAAAAAATATTCAAGATACGACTGTATGGTCAAACTTTGACAACACTTGTCTTAATGCAAAAATAATTTCTACAGTTTTTAAAGATAAAGAATGTTTTATTTGCTCCAAACCTCTGAGTGTAAATTTGATAGGTGAAAGAGAGTGGGTCAGTTTGTATGAATTTATAGAGATTGTAAGAATACCTGAGTTACTTGATTATTATAGATCTCAAGGTATGAGTTTATGGAAATATATTTATTGCAAAAATTTTGCACTAAGAAATTTTTTTAATTTTTTTACTAAAATATTCATAAATGGATCAAAAGCTGGAAGAAACTATGTAAATTTTTATAAACATATTTTTAGAAATTTAATTTTTCCATATTCATGGCTTTCAATTATTTTTTTTGTTATTAGAACTTTTAGGAAATTTATTAAATATTAATTTAAAGATGAACGAAAATATTGCTGGAATCAAAATTACTCAATTGAGAATTATATCAGACGAAAGAGGTTCTGTTATGCATATGCTCCGAAAAGATAGTGAGGTATTTGAAAAGTTTGGCGAAATATATTTTTCAACTGTTGCTAAAAATAAAATTAAGGCATGGCATTTACACAGAGAAGCTACCTTAAATTATGTTTGTGTAAAAGGGATTGTTAGATTGGTCCTTTTTGATGATAGAAATTCAAGTTCTACCAGAGGAAAATTTCAAGAATTAATTCTATCACCAAAAAATTATTTTTTAGTGACTATTCCACCAAATATCTGGAATGGCTTCAAAAATTTAGACAATGAGGAAAGTATTATAGCAAATTGTTTAAATATTCCTCATAACGAAAAAGAAATGGTTAGAGAGAGTCATGATAGTAAAAATTTTAATTATGATTGGAGTAAATAAGATGAAAGTTGTAATCTTAGCTGGAGGTCTAGGAACAAGACTTCCAGAATATACTAAGAAAGTTCCTAAACCTATGGTTAAGATAAATAATAAACCAATTTTAATTCATATTATAAACCACTACATAAAATTTGGTTTAAAAGATTTTATAATTGCAGCAGGATATAAAGCAAATGTCATTAAAAGATATTTTAAATTATCTCCAACTAAAAAATGCAAAGTTAAAATAATTGATACTGGAGACAAATCTATGACTGGTGGAAGATTAAAAAGACTTAAAAGGTATATAGGAAATGAAACATTTATGATGACCTATGGAGATGGACTATCAAATGTAAATTTAAAAAAATTATTGAAATTTCACAATAGGTATAAAAAGTTAATTACGCTGACGGCTGTAAGACCACCAGCCAGATTTGGTGCAATCAAATTAGTTGGTAAATTTGCCAAAACTTTTAAGGAAAAATCTAGGCTTGATGAAGGTTGGATTAATGGTGGTTATTTTGTAATTGAACCAAAATTTTTGGAATTTATCAAAAACGATAATACCTATTTGGAAAAAGAACCTTTGGAAAAAGCGGCCAAAAAAAAACAACTATTAGCATTTAGGCATAATGGTTTTTGGCAATGCATGGATACAAAAAGAGATAAAGAAAATTTAGAAAAATTTTTTAAAGAGGGAAAATTCTTTTGAGAAAAAAGATTTTGATTACTGGTGGTACAGGGTTCATAGGTTATCATCTTGCAAAGAAATGTGTTCGAATGGGTTGGGAAGTAACAAGTTTTTCAAAACGAAAACCAAAGCCGATTAGAAGGTTAGATAAAGTAAAATATTTAATAGGTGATTTAACAAAAAAAAAGGATCTCAAGGTTTTAAAAGAATTTGATTATGTTGTTAATGCTGCGGGTGTAGTTGATCACTCATCAAACAAAAGCGTATTTAAAGCACACTTTATTGGATGCAAAAATTTGTCAAATTTTTTTTTGAAAAAAAAAATTAAACTTTTTCTTCAAATTGGGAGTTGTGTAGAATATGGACCACAGAAATCACCTCAAAAAGAGGATTTTAAATCAAATATGGTTGTATTAAAAAGCATGTATAGCAAGGGAAAATTTGCAGCATCCCAGTATTTAATGAGAATACATAAAAAATATAAATTTCCAGTAATAATTTTTAGATTATATTTGAATTATGGACCAAACCAAGATTTTAACAGATTTTTACCAATAATAATTGATGGTTGTATTAGAGATAAAAAATTTCCTTGTTCAAGTGGAATTCAATACAGAAGCTTTACATATATAGATGATTTAGTTAGAGCAATTTTAATTGCTTTAAAAAAACCACAGTTGAGCGGCAATATCTTCAATATTGGAAATAATAAACCAGTTAAGATTAAAAAAATTATTCAGTACATAAGGAAATATGTAAAAAAAGGAACCCCTTTATATGGAAAAATAAAATTTAGAAAAGATGAAATTAAAAGTTTATATCCGAATATTTCTAAAGCGAAGTCATTACTTAATTGGCAACCTAAAATTAACTTTAGCAGGGGATTAAATAAAACAATCAATTATTATAAATCTAATATTAAACTTTCATGACAGGAAATTTAATTGTTTAAATATGATTATTAATGAGTGAGATTTTTATAGTATCAAATGATAGATTTTTTTTAGATAAAAAAAATTTTTTTAATTCAAACAAGAATACATTTACCATCATTAATTGTTTTAAAAAGTTGAGAAAAGTTTATTTAATTGCAAGAAAATCAGCAATAAGATTAAAATTTAAAAATAAAATTAATAATATTGAATTATTAGATTTATTCGGATTATTCAAAATTTTAAATCTAGTTAAACAAAGAAAAATTATCGTTGTATCTCTCACCCCGTATAATTTTTTAATAAGTTTTATAATGATTTTATTGGGTATAAAAAAAAAGAATATTTTCTTATTTTTAAGAAGTGATGGATTTATAGAATACAAGATTAAATTTGGATTAATTGGTTATTTAGTTTATGGGGTGATGTTCAACCTTTTAAAAAAAAATATTACTATTTTAAGTTGTTCAAAGTCACTTACAGGAGTTAACAAACCAAAATTAATCTTCCCGTCAGAAATTACAAATAGTTGGTTACAAAATAGGAAAAAAAACCAAAAAGTTATCTTTAAAAACAAAACTATTAACCTTTTATATTTGGGTAGGTTTAGAAAAGAAAAGGGGTATGAAAGTTTAATTAATCTAGTTAATGAACTTAAAATGAATGTAAATCTCAAAATGGTAGGCAATGATTTTAAATATCTTAAAAAAGCTCACTACCCAAAAAATAAAAAGATAAAAATTTTTGGACAAATTTCTTCAAATAACAAATTGATTAAATTTTTTGATCAATCAGACATATTCATCTTACCTTCATATATCGAAGCTTATCCCCAAGTTATTTTAGAAAGTTTATCAAGATTAAAACCAATTATTATTTTTAACGAAATTCAATATTTAAAAAAAACTTTTCCATATGGTTTATATAATTGTAAAAGAAACAAAAGAGATTTTGAAAAAAAATTAAAAATGATTATAAAAAATTACGAAAAAATTCAAATTAGTATCCTTAAAAAAAAAATTTACACTTTAGAAAATTTTACAACCCAAATTAACAAAATTTTGCTTGATTAATGTTTGGAAAAATTTTTTTCATTATACTAAAAAAAATTAGATCTTCTAAAATCATTACTTTATTAATATGGGGTATCAAAATTAAAGATTTTCATCACGAAACTTTTTGGGATTTAACAACTTTAGTTTTAAGAAAAGAATTATCTAGCTTGAGTGGTACAAAAAAGTATCTAGATATGGGTTGTGGTCAATTTGCTATACTTGGTCAATTTTTTAAAAATAATAGTAAAAT
>CEQL01078789.1_pt1 | contig 22672 bp, 22 predicted proteins | sample 356281 | NCBI WGS metagenome assembly CEQL01 (sample SAMEA2621203, study PRJEB7988) | marine metagenome | biome: marine biome (ENVO:00000447); feature: surface water layer (ENVO:00002042); material: "saline water (ENVO:00002010), including plankton (ENVO:xxxxxxxx)" | depth 5 m
ATGATGGTATATATGAATCATAATGCTGCTAAAAAAATGAGTGAATATAATTCTGGTATTTATCGTAATATTCAATCAGTCGAATGTAATACTCATATACCAAATACATTACCTACTGATGTCTATAATATGATTAAAATTTCTAAAACCTCTGTAGGTCAATATGTACATTATAAAAATAAAACAAATCATGAATTTCTAAATTTAGAATGTTATCTACATATTAGTTCACCTATTCGTCGATTAGTAGACCTTCTTAATATGATTGAGCTTCAAAAAAATCTACAAATTAACATTAATAGTAAACCTGGGGAAGAAAAATTTTATAAAAAATGGATAAATAAATTGGATTATATCAATACTACAATGAGAGCAATTCGAAAAGTACAAAATGACTGTAGTATGTTAGCTTATTTTCACGATAATGAAGATGCTCTCTCTAAATTATATAGTGGATTCATATTTGATAGGATAAAAAGAACAGATTTACAGTATCAATACAATGTCTATATTCCAGAAGTGAAATTGTTTACAAGAATCACTACATTAGATGAACATGATAATTATAGTGAACAACTATTTAAAATATTTATATTTTCAAGTGAACATAATGTAAAGAAAAAAATCAAACTTCAAATAATCAAACCATAATAATTTTATTGGTCGTCATGTATAATTTGTGTCATATAATATAAACCGTTTTTTATAACCTTTTTAAAGTCTAATAGTTCCTGATAATTTAGCACAGTAAGACGGTCTTTAATAATAATTAATTGATTATATGGATTTTTTTCATGACTGTGAAAAACATCAACAATCATATGTGTGAAATAAGTGTAAAGGTCATGACCATTATCTTCCATTGTATACCCTCTAAGACTTTTATAACGATAATTTTTCATTATAAATAAATCAGTATATTTTGAAATACAATTAATTGATATGTAACCTAATAATCGCGAAGTTGATTTTTCTATCAATAAATCCATTACTTCTTGTAAAAGTTTTTGATATTTAGTTGGTCTACCTTCAACTAGAACATTATTATTTGGAATATCATTAACAAGTTCACAAACCAACTCATTCATTGATTCTGAAAAATGTTCATGTTGAACATATGTGTTTATTTTGTCTTGAATATCATATGGAATAATATTTAACCATGTATTTTCAAACTCTTTACCATTGTAAGACATTCTCTCTTTAATAAACTTGAGAAAATAAAAAATATATTCTCAATTTTATAATATTATATCACAGAATTATACTATATTATTAATGAATCTTACGATTTATATAATCTAAACGCTCTTGAATTGCCAACTTAAATATATTATGTTGGAAAGTCCAATATCCACGTATACTTCCCATTTCAATTTTATCGTGAACAATTTCATTAATTACTTTTCTAAGTATTTTGTGGTCTTCAATCTTAAACTTAAATACGTTGAAAAGTTGTGTGCGTGCTTCTTCGTGTCCCATTGAAACTACTTGATACCAAGGTTCACAATCAAACTGTGATGTCATTATATTAGTCTATATATATTAAAATAAATCTCAAATTATTTTAATTAATAAATTATAATATTCTTTTTTTAATCTCAATATAATATAGATAATGAGTAAGTCTGGTGTAGACGACGATGATTTTACTTTTAATCTTGAGCTCGGTGATATTATTACAATTTTAGCACCAAATAATGATTTAATTGATAACCGTATCTATTATATAGACTACATTGATTTCGAAAAAATCAATATTATTGATGTAAAAAGTAGGGAAAAAACTACTTTAACTATTGAAGCTGGAAGTTTAGATGATAAAACAATTGAAGAAATACATATTTTATCTAGATCTGATGAAAAAGGATATATTTTACAAAATAATTTACAACTAGGAAAATGGGTAGATATTAAATTTGGAGGCGATGAACCAATTATTATAACAGCCGAAATTACAAATATTGAAAATGATATGTTAGAAATGAAAACTTTACGGGATAACAATACCATTTATATTGACTTCGCATACAAAGGTTTACCTGAAAAGTTAAATATAGAATATATACGTCTACGTGATACACCTAAAAGTGTATTAAAACCAAAAGAATTAGAAGAAACTGTCGAACCTGAAATGGTAGGTTCATTAGTTGATCCAACAAATGATGATGAAAGTCTTCAAAGAAATTTAGAACAAGAATTAATATTAGGTGAAAATTTCAAATTCGGGGAATCTTTCGATGATATTCCCTACGTTATTCAAGTTGATGATGATAAGAAAAGATATAATTTAGATGAACAATTAGTTGATTTACTTGAAGATATATTAGCATTAATACCAGTATCTCAACGCACTAATAATATTACAAATAATATTAAGCATGAAGTAAATCGTTTTAAAGAATTGAGAGAGAAATTTTCTGAATTAAAGAATACAACATTACATATACGAGAAAAAGAATTTGACCGTCCATTAATTGGTGATATAATGAAGGGTAGTAATATACCCAAATGGATTGTTCCTGTTGTAAAAAACAAAAAAATTATTGATAAACATGTTTTTTGTTCTGGGTTAAAAAAAGATGAATGTTCCGAATTACTTGAAAAAATGGAAAGAGAAGAACCCGATAAATTTAATACTATTGATATGAAAGCTGTTTCATTAACTGAATATTTAAAACATATGAATGATGCTATTAATAATTATTATAGTAATACAAATCAAGTAGTGAATAACTACTATGAATTTATACGAAGACTACATGAAGTAAATAAACCTTTTGATATTGACACTTATGATGATGATATATTAGATTTAATAGATTCTAATAAACAAATTTTAGCCTTATCTGACAGTAATTCTAATAATTTTAATATGCCTATTTATTCGAAGACAGGATTAGTACAGAGTCAATTTATTAATGAAACATTTTTATCTGAATTGCATTTTGTTAAAACAAATTATACTACTAATAAAAGTAGTAAAGATCTAATTAATAAGGCTGACCAATTACCTTTATTAGGTTTATTAACTTTACCAATCAATTACATTGAATATTTAAATACAAATATTAATCATTCAAGTATTTTAAGTAAATCTATACATAATCTTAGTTTTATGTCACAATTAGATGCAATTAATAATGAAGAACTAGTTAATAATGTTGTTGAGCCTTCTAAAGAAATGTTAAGTGTAAAAAAAAATACAAAAGATTTTCATTCTTTGCTTATTAATCACAGATTAAATAACAGTGAAGAAATTCAAAACAAATTAGAATACTTTTTAAAACGTGTAATACCCAATACAAATAATATTATTTCAAATATTGCTTCTATTAATAGAAATATTACAACAGTTGATGATTATATTAAAAAATTAGAAATATTTGGTTATTCACAAGATAATTTAACGGAAAAAAATGCTAACAAAATTAGTAGTATAATCAATAAGAATATTGAAAATTATAAAAGTGATTTACAAAAGAATATTGCTTCAGTAAAACAAATTAGTCAAATGAAGTATAATGAAAGTTATAGCACTAAAGAAATAGTTAATTTATTAAACAAAGCATTACAAGGTTCTATATCTACAATTTTAGATACTTACAATTTACAAGATATTGCTAGTCTTGAAAATAGTGAAATTATTAATAGGATTAATAAGATTGATGGTGGAAAACTCTTTTCAACAATTATTAGTCTTAAAAATATAAATTTGTATGTTGAAAAATCACTTGATGATACAATGGCAGATTACGAAAAAACAATACAAGATTTTAACCAAGGTATTAAATCAGATGAAGAAAAACCATCTAGAATTGAAAAAAATAAAAAATGTCAAACATACAAAATTGCCAAAAAATATAAATCAATGAATGATTTATTAAGTGATAATAATAAAGAAATATATTATGATTTACAATATGATGATACACCATACATAATTAAAAATGATTACAAAGAATTACAAACATTAACAGAAGAAGAGGGGGTTTTATTTTTAAAACAAAAACTAACAGAAAATTTAGGTTTCAGTGAAGCAAAATCAAATGAATATTCATTAAATATTATTTCTGGTAAAAAACGCGTTTCTGACGGTGAATTTGCTATCGTCGATTCTTTTGATGATCGTGATTTATTAGAAAGAAAATATTTTGTAAGGAGGGAAAATGCATGGGTTGAAGAAAAAATAGATGATGAAGATGTTTTTGTAAATAATAATAAAACATTGTGTAATATTCAACCAGGCTGTGATGTAGTAAATGATAATGAATGTATTAGTGTGGAATCTTCAAAAAATATGAAAAAAACCGAATTTGTAAATGATATGGTTAAAGATTTTAAAGCTGGATTAAGTATTTCAAGAGAAGAACTAGAAGCGGCATTAAATGTTGATTATGGTTATCAATTTAATATAATTACCAGACTTAATGAAATAAACGAAGTAAATAAATCTAAACAAGAGAGATATCACAAAAGTTTAGCTATGTTAGCAGAAGATGTTGCTCCAATATTATCACCATATAATGACTTATTCGATTTAATATTAAATCAGAGTGATTTTGTTAAACGTCAAGGTGATATTATTAAATTTTGTGATGAATACACAAGAAATCCATTATCTGATGAAGATGTTTTTTGGTTATACTGTAAAATTACTGATGTTAAATTAGTTCCATCTTTCTTTAAAGACCTTGCTATGGCTTTTCATAGTGGAAATTATAATGCTGAACTTTATAAAGTATGTAGGGATAGGGGAGTTCTTAGTGATGATGGTGATAAATGGATAGATAAATATAGTGGAAGAAAAATTAAAGATGTAGAATACAGCACGGATGAAGGTTATGAACAAAGCGGGTTTAGAGCAATAACTAGAGAGATATTAGATAGAGATGCTAAAGATGAAGTTTATGATATAGTTGAAGAGATTGACGATAAAGAAAAAGAAAAAGAGGTCAATTCTACTAAGAGAATGGTAAAAAATATAATTAAAACATTAAATGAAAATATGGGAACAAGTTTAGATGAAAAACAAATAATGTTATTACTTAATGAAAAATTAGGTGTAATTTTAGAACAAGTACCAAACAAAGGTTCACAGGAAGAAATTCAAAATAATAGAAATAGAATTATTTTATTTTCTACTTTATGCTTTTTCTTTATTGGTATTCAAACAGCAATTCCATCCATTATAACTACTAAAACTTTCCCAGGTTGTACTAGCTCTTTTGAAGGATATCCTTTACATGGAACTTCTGATATGTCAGGATTTAATTACTTATGTTGTGTTACAATGGGATTAAAATCATCAATTGCTCCATGGAATGTTTTAAAAAAAATAAAGAAACAGGAAACACTCCAAACAAATCTTAAAAAAATTATGAATACTATTGTTTTAGAAGACAATCCACCAGTTCAAAATTTGTTACAATTAAAACGGCAACATTTATTAACAAAACAACCAGAAGAAGATAAGATGATGCTAATTTATAACATAAAAAATTGGACTACATTTTTACCACCTTTAAAACGTATTAAATATGAAACTGTTTCTAATTTAGGAAGTACTTTTAAGGGTGATTTAGATAGGTCAATTAAGGCTAATAAAAAACATATATTTAAAATAGATGTTATTAGGTCAAAATTATTTTACATTTCATTATCAATACAAAAAGAGATAACTGATGTCATACAAAAAAATAAACCATTATTAATAAATAGTAAAAATGAACCATTTATATCGAATGCTTGTTGTAACGACGAGGGAAAATTCAATACATTAAATTATTTTATTGAAAATGCTGATAAAATAAAAACATATAACAAAAATTTAAATGAACTAACTGATTTATTGAAAACATATGAATCTATGAGAAAACCCCAAATATTTTTTGATAATATTCATATTACAAAAGGTTATATTGAAACTGAACTCGAAAAAAAATCAGAATTTAATGATGAAATAATCTATTCATCATTTATTAAGTTTTGTAAATATAACACCCACACAAAAATTCCAATTTATTTGGAAGGTTTATGTAGAAATAAACCCGAAGAATACAAAAATACAATGGAATTATCTGAAAAAATAAGATTATTGAAAACAAATGGTTACAGTTACGATGTAGAATCTTTTAAAGAACTTTTATCAATTATTAATAAACGTAATGAGATTAAGATAACAAATCTAGATTATTTAGAATATGATATTAAAGCAAATTTAGAAACAACTATTGATTTATTAGATGATGTAGAATATAGTGATGATTTTGATAATTTTAACCAAAAATACAAAATATTTTTAAAGCATTTAAGAAATAATATTCAAGATAAAAAGAAAGATACATTAAATAAATATTTATTAGGAATAAATTATGATATTAGAAAAGTGATTCTTTCATCATTGAAAAGCATGGTTTCTAAATCAGAATATAACATGATTGAAAATTTTTTGGAAAATTATGAAGATAAAATTAATCATATAGATGAAAATACATATATTATTAAAATTAAGAATATTATTAAGAATATTTCACTCATATATCCTGTAATAATATTAAACAAGACTATATGCTCTACATCAAATATATCTAATCATTGGAAACTATCAGAACGGCATTACAGTGATATAACAAAAATAATAAATTCTCAAAATGTTCTTAAAAAATGTTTCAATAATTCTGAAATTGATAATATCATGGTAGAAATGACAAAAATAACAAAATATATTTTATTATTAATAGATGTTTTACCAAATTTAAATAATGATTTCATATCAAATGAGGATTTAATGTTAGTTTATAAATATATATTTTATCAATTACTAGAATTAATTATATCCTATAGAAAAACAACAATAGGAGAAATTTCTGTTCCTCCAATTTCACCTAGAAAAGACAAACAACTAGTAGACTCATTTTTAGAATCTGAAGAATTAGATGAACTAGAACCACTTCAAAAAACCCAAGAAGAAATACAAAGAATTAAAAGCACTATAGTATCTACATTTTTAACATTAACGATTGAAGATATTGACGAAGTAAACATTGCTTACAATGAAATAATTAAAAAAGTTAATAGGTCAAAAGAAAGAGAAAAAAATGAAATAGTTGATTCGAGGAGAGAAATGTCAGTTGACGAGAGAAAAACCGATACGTTAAAGCAAAGTTTAGGTTTAGAAGAATGGGCAAAAGGTGCTGGAGCAATTTATACAAAAGAACGTTATGATATGGAAATGGGAAAGATTGATTTAGAAGAACAAAGAATTAATGATGAAATAGAGAGAGAAGAGTATTCTATGGGATTAATGGCGAATGACGATGATTATGAAGATGGTATGGATGGTGATGAACAATATTATTAAAGCGGATATATTTATAATAAAAAAATATAAATATATATATAATAATGCTTTTATCAAAGCCATTCTTGAAAAAATATAAACTGTCAATAGCTATTGTTTTATATATTATTGGTTTTTATATTATTAATAGAAGCAAACCAAATATATTTTATAATCCAGATGGGTCTTTAAAACAATTTGGTATTGGTTATAAACATAAAACCATTGTTCCATTGTGGTTATTTTCAATTGTATTAGCAATTGTCTCATATATTTTTATGACGTATATGGTTTTGAAATAAATTAATAAATTATATTTTTAAATTTATTAATTTATTAATTAAATACAACCTTGTTCCATAATGTAATTATTTGTAATATTTATTACCAAAAATCCTGTAAGTAGATACCAAATTGTTTCAGAAATATAGTCTTTGATTAAAATTAATCGTGCTATTTCATTATATTTCTTTTTAATTTTCCCAGTTACACCTTGACTTGAATTATAGTCTAAAAATACCCCTTTTCCTTCACTTTGTTGTGATTTTAATTGATTAATACGTTTTAATTTACCGATGTTTTCAGGACCAAAATCATTAAATAGATTAGTAAAGTTATCTTCTATGATTTCTTTTAATGCTGTATCATTGTTTTTATTATTTAATAAACTAAGAAGCTTACCTTGGCCATTCATTAAATAAACAACTATAATGTAACCGAATGTATTTGAAAAGGGAGATTTCCATCCTGGCATAACAGTTAAAAATGTAAGTAATAATCCAAAAATACTCAACCATGGAAAAACCGTTGATAAAAATACTAAATATGTATTAACATTATCATTTCCACAATTTATTTTTATACTTTCTGTGTTAAAATATACCATCACTAATATCAAAGCAATAATATAGCAAACACTCATCATTCTATCAGTAAAATTGTTAAAAGAACCTGTTCTTAAATTTATAGATGTGCTATCAAGTATATTACCAGGTATACTTGCTATTCTTATTATAAAAAATAATATAGTTGCTATTAAAAACCAATAATTTGAATTATGAAAATTAACACCCATTTTTGCTACTGGAGTAATATCATCTGGATTTTCATCTGCCATTATATATTAACTAATAAAATAAAATAGTATATTTTTTATAATTAATATTAATAAATGGAACAACCTATATTAATTGAACCTGGAATAAAATACTATTTAAGTCAATCTTTAAAAAATTGTAGAAGTTTAAAAGATTATTACTATAATATAATTTTTAATGTAGGTATTTTTATTGTTTTCGTAACAGTTATAATGTTAGTTTTAAATTTTAAATACAAAGGAGCAACAAGTAATTATGAGAAAATCAAAAAAGAAGAAAAGAAAAAATTATATATTTTAGAACAAATAAAAAAAATGCAACAACTTCAGAAAAATAATTCTATGGATTTAATAACTAATTTGCCATTATATAAAAAAGAATTTTAAATATTAAATTTATTATATTATTATAAATATTATGAGTGAAGAGCGTTTTCAAAAATTATTTAATGAGTATTATAGATTTAAAGAACAATACTTAAATACGGTTAGAAATAGTCAACGTAAAATAAGGGATAAAAATATTTCTGAACAAGAAAAGTTGCGTCAAATTAAAGAATTAAAACCAAAATGTGTAAATTGTAAAAGACCGGTTGGATCAAGTTTTAGTGAAAATAGCAGAACTTTAAAAGTTGTTTGTGGCGATGCTGTTAAACCATGTGATTTAAACATTGAATTATATATTGGTAAAAAAGAAAACGTTAATGATATTATTAATGATATTGAAACTACAATAGATGAATTAAAAGAAAAAATTATTAAATTAAAACTAGACCTTGTATATAGTTATAAAAGTGAAGAACAAATAAGCACCGAATTTACCGAACTTAAAAAAAAATATATTAATTTACAAAAATTATTAGATAGTTTAGTAGAAAAGAAAAAAAGAATTTTTAATACAGATGAAAAAAAAATAGTATCTATGGAATTAAAAAAACAATTAGAAAAAACAGTATCGATAATTAATCAAAAAATTGAAACATATAATACTACAAAGGAATTAAAAAATATAGAAGAAGTTGTCGCTATATTTAATGATAATATACTTGATATCATTAATAACATTAGTCAAAATAAATTTGAAAAACAATATATTCAGATTATAAATAATAATGATAATACTATGTTTAGATTAATACAAGATGAAGTATCTAGTGAAAAAATGCTAATAACTTTGATGAATGATGAAAAATCTAAAATTATTCAATAGTTTTATATAATTAATATATATGATTAAATTCCAAAAATATATTAATTTTAAAGTATTTTTAATTACACTATTTATAGGTCTTTTTTTAAACTATATCACTTTAAAACCTCCAAAGGTTGTATATATATATCCAACACCTGAAAATTATAATAATATTCAATATAAAGATTCTAGTAATACATGTTTTAGCATAAAATCTGAAGAAGTTTTATGTCCTGAAAAAAATTTAATATCAAAAATACCATTCCAAAAAATATAACTAGTATATAAATGCAAATTAAAAGATTATTAAATACTGAAAGAGGTAGATTATTTATTTCAATATTATTAGGTTTAGGATTAGCTTCTTTATTTAGAAAAGCGTGTAAAAAACAAGAATGTATTATTTTTAGACATCCTGACATTAATCAAGTTCATGGTAAAATTTTCAAATCCAGAAATAAATGTTATAAATATACGGTTGAACAAGATAATTGTAATTTAGGTAAAAAAATATTAGAATAATTGCGTATTAAGATTAACGTTTGTTTCTTTAGTCTTAATAATATGGAAGGAACAACACAATTAGATCAATTACCAACTGATAATGTATATGATCCTAATCAAAATATTGTAATGGAAACAAAACCTCTATCTGATAATGAACAAGGATTTAAACCTGTTCAACCAAATCAACAAATTCAAAATCAAAATTTACAAATGCCATCAATACAACAACAGCCACAACAACAATATCAGATGCCACCTCAAGCTCCTCAGCAACAACAACAGATAAATCCTTCTCGAAATACAACGCCATTTCCACAAATGAACCAACCAACAAATAATGATCCTTCATTAGTTCAGCATATTAACACACTTCAAACATCGAATATCATGAATAATGGTGCTATGGATCTTCCATCTAGAGATATTCCTACTTCTTTGAATCATATTACACAAGACCCAAGTGTTCAACCCAATCATATACCTAGTGGTATTAATTCTAACTATGTTAATAATACGATTTCTCAAGATATGATAAATGACTTTAGTAAAAAACAAAATATAATACAAAGTAATAATGATTTTATATTTGACGAATTAAAGATTCCATTAATGATTTCAATAATTTATTATATTTTTAATCAACAATTTATTAATAATAATATTCAAACTTTTTTCCCTTCTCTCTTTAATAACGAACAACATCTTAAAAAAAGTGGAATAATTTTTAAAAGTTTATTGTTTGGTGTTAGTTATTTTTCGATTAATAAATTAATTACACATTTTAGTAAAATATAATTTAAATAATTAAAATGCTTTAAATTATATATATGAGTAGCAACAATACCGCTAATATATCGTCATATACAGGTTTTAATACATTTAAATATAATTTTTTACTAGAAGGCGATGAATCAAGAATTTTCTACCAACATCCTATTTATGATGATTTTTTAATGATGGGAGACCCATCAGGTAATCAAACTACTATAGCTGCCAGAACATTAGAATGGGGTGTCAATACTGTTCATCCAGATAATACACCAACTATTGCTGGACGTATGAGTTTGCCTGACAAATGGGGTAAAAATGGTACATTTTTAGGAATCAATGGAGGTATTATTGATTGGATTGACGCATTTGATACAAGTAACAATAATTTTTTTGGATTTTCTAATTATGGAACACGTTCTATACAAAATAAACTCATTAGTGATACAGATATAAATACTTTCTATGATAATTACCGATATATTTCTGTTCCATATCAAGATGAATTAGATAGAATTTCGGAAAAACAAACTTTTACAGGAACAAATTTAAGCGAAGTTAAATTAAGCTCTACTATTGGTGCTTTTTGTGATGCATCTGCTATTATGGCTGTTACTGTTGGATGGCAAAACTTCACGAACGAAAATTTTTCTATGCTGTATGGTAATAACTTAGAAATATCTAACAATATTTTAAGGTCTGGTGGTACAGGAGGTGAAATTGTTTTAGGCAGAGCAAATAGACGTTACAATGAAAGACAAAATCCTACTATTGAACGTGTATTAACTGTTGGATGTGGTAATATAGCAAATGATAATACATCTACTAGTGATTTCGAAGATGCGTTTTACATTACTAAATCAGGTGAAAGTTATTTTAATAATAATATTAATGCCACTGGTGGATTAAGTGTTTCAGGTATTTCTACGTTTACAAATGATATATTATTACAAAATTCAGCATTAGATGTTTCATATATATTTACTAGTGGTATGACATCTTATGGTGTATTAAAATCTCCACTAATTGAAAATGAACAATTTGTAACAAGAACGGTTGATTTTGATAATATCGGAACAGCATTGGGTAAATTCGATTTTATAAGTGACAATGGTATTTATTTTAAAAAATATAAAATGATTAATAGTGTGAATTATGCTGAACATGCCGATACAAAATTAACACATACAGAATTAGCTAAAAATCGTATTATTTTTGATAATACAAGTGGTATTCAAATTTTTACTACAAGGGCAATTGATAAACCTGTTACAAATGATGACCCAAATACAAATTATAGCGAATATACTACTGAACAACACAATAAAGCAGCATTTGGAGGAATACAAATATTACACCCAACTGCTTATTATGATACAGATTTAACTGGATATGGTTTAGATGCTTCGGGTATTTATCCACCAACATTAAAAGACCAATTTAGAGGTTGTCATTTAACATGGTATGGTTTATCTGGAGAAGAGATTCAATGTAATGAAATTAATATAAAAGGATTAAAGTTTCCACCAACTACAAAAAATGAAACTATAGGTAGTGTGAATTATCACATTGGACGTTCTGATTTAGTATTAGGTTCAAATGGAGATGGAACATGTGAATGGAGAGCTATTGATATTCAAAATGCTGTTAATTTGAATATTACACAATTAGCAAACATTTTTCAAGATAATGATAATTATGTATTTATTGGAAAGGAAAGTGAAACGGCAGATCCGAATGCTATAAATACACACATAGGTATAAGAGCAAGTAATTTAATTATTGACAGTGAAGCGTCTGTAGGTTCTACATTAAATGTTACATCTAATACAACAATTGGTGGTTATGTTAATGTAGGAACAACATTAAATACAGGTTCAAATGCTACAATTGGAGGAAATACTAGTATCGGTGGATTTTTAACTGTTCAAAATAGATTAGATGTATCAAATAATGTAAATATAGAGGGTAAAACAATTATAACTAATAATGTTGATATATCAGGAAACATTAAATCTGATGGAGATCTACATAGCGAAAACATTAAAGCATCGGGTCAACTAGATGTTTCTTCAATTGCTGTTATTGATGGAGGTGCTTTAATAGGTAATGATGTATATATAAACGGAAAAAGTGATATATGTGGAAACACAACTATAAAGGGATATTGTGATGTATCTAATACAATTGCTACTCAATCAGATGTATTTTGCGGTGATAATATGTATTTTAAAGATATAAATAAAGTAACATTTGGCACAAAAGTATATAATGAGGAAGAGTATACAAGTATTTTTAATATTATTTCAGACCGTGTTAATTATGCTATTTCTAATTCTATTAGTAATCCAGCATGTTCAATTATTTGGTTTGCTAGAAATAGTCCACCTGAAAATTATATGGTTTGTAATGGAAGATATTTTAATCAATTACTTTATCCGGATCTTTCAAATAACTTACCTAGTCACATTTCAAAAGTTACAAATGATATTGAACAAAATTTCATTATTAAAATAGATGATAACTTAACTTTTGGAAATGATACAATTTATTCGTTTGAAGTTATTGACCCAGTAACTAAAGAAAAAGTTAATGATTTAAGCAATAATTCAATTAACTTAGTTTCAAACACAAATCTTACTTTTACTGTATATAATTCTTCCAGTAATTTAGATATATTACTCTATAAAATAACATCAGATACAGTTGACGCGAGTAATGGAGCAAATGAAAGTATTATATTATGGAGCACACAAACAAAAACGACACCTGTTGGTGAATATAGTAATTACAACGAACAATCAACATTTACGATTAATAGTAGTCCAACAAATAGTGTTGGAACAACATTTAAATTTGAATTATACATTAGAGATACAAACAATTTTGAATATTTATTATATAATACATCAAATTATGACAAAAATGAAATATATGTGGCACAAAATCAAGTTGATTTTAGAGAAAAGTATATGAAAATTCCAAATTTAATTGATACATTTTGTAAGGGTGCTGAAACTAATATAGGTCTTGAATTCAGCAGTTCATTAGAAAATCACAAGCATGTAAATGAACCACATACACACAACATAAATATAAATGAATCTTATCCACATAGCCACTCTGCTTTATCTTCATTTACAGGAGCAACTATTTCCGATCACCAGCATGAAGTTGCTGTAAGTTATATTAATGTTAATTCGTCATCTTTAAATACAACAAATCCTGATATAAGTTTAGTAGTGATGCATCCAAACAGTAGTTTAGGAAATACAACATATAAAAATACATCATTAAGGGGAGAACATACACTATCTGGTGTAGTTACTACAATTGTAGATACAACAGATGATAATGCGTCTGCGTTACAAATAGATATTAGTAATCAAACTGGTGCCACTCCAATAGTAATGTCTGACACTTTAAAACAAAATGATGACCCTTTCCCTCTAAATGAAACAGCACCCAAGCATATGAATCTTTTACCTTGTATAGCATTGGGTTCAACTAATGTTATTTCGGATGATGTTGTTATGGACACATACAGCACAGCAATGCGTCTCGAATTCCTTGAACGAAGACTTGCTGCTCTTGATATTTGCCTCAACACCACTGAAGTCAAGGTTCATAATTCTTAAATTTAAATTTATAATAAATTATTTTAAATATATATATGAGTATTAATTGGTTCACATACACTACATATTTAAAATATAAAAACGAGTGTTTAGATGAAAATTGTGAAAACCTCAAAATAACAGAAAAAAACAAAAATGGTGTTAAAAAAAATGGAACACAATGTAATTGGACTAATTATGAGGACTATTTAAGATATAAAAATATGAGATTAATGGTTCAAGATGTAAATGGTGGTCATGTTAGTTTAAATGGACCGAAGACAATTGGTATGTAAGGATATCATCTTAATAATTAAATTATATTTATAATTAAAATATATTTTAATAATATAAATGGCATTTACTAGAATTCGTGATGATAAAAATAGAGTAGAAACATATTTAAAACAAGCAGTTGGACCAGGTCATTATCAAATAAATGTTCCAGGACAAGGTATGAGTCCAGACTATATGGATGACCCTCATTTTCGTTTAGAAAGATGGGGTGATAATTTATCTAATAACGCAATTAATTTAGAAAGCGATTTAAGAGGTTTAACAAGAAATTTAAATAGAGATGAAATGGGAAAAAATTTACATTTAGTAAACGCTTTTGCTATTGAACAACGTGCTAAATCAAAAAGAAATGACACCACAACAGACCAAACAAGAGTTACGCATCCTGCTTGGCATTATAGAGATGAACAACACTATCGACCAGAACATTTATTGTATGACCCTCAAGAACATATTAAAGATGAATTTATGTCTAACATAAGTTCTCGTTATGAACAAAAAAAATGAATAAAATAAATTTTAAATATTTATAATTATTATATGGGTAAGAGCAGTGGTAAAGGGTTTTTTTCTAGAGGAAAATCAAAAACAAATACTGACAATGAAAATTCAACTGGTGGTAGTATGTTGTCAAATTTCGGTTTTGGGGCAGGAGTTGGAGCAGGAGTAAGATGTGACGCAAGTGATGATTCATTTTTTTGTCAATTAACAAAATTCACATCAATTATTAGTCAATTTATATTTTTAATAAGTGTTTTAGTATTGGTATATATTGGATTTAAATATTTTATATCACCTATGTTATTTGGAAGGAAAAGACTACGTTAATTACTTAATTATAATATAATTTTAAAAATATTATATTATATATAATAATGGCTGAAGTAGCAATTCCTATAATAGCTTTAGGGTCTTTATATATTGCCTCAAATAAAAATAAAGAACCAAAATCTAGTAATAGTAATGTATACCAAAAGGAAGGTTTTCAAAATGAATATAAGGGAACTAAAATTCGTCCTGGTAATTTAAATAAAATAGAAGAATCATCAACTGTGCCGGTAGTGGGAAAATTGAATACTGGAGAAGATTATCATAATCCATCAGAAGGAAATAATAAATTTTATAAAAAAAATGGTATCGTAGAAGTAAATAAGGCTACAGAAAATAAACCACGTTCTAGTGATTTTGTATCTTTAACAGGTCAATCAATGGATGTTGCTAATTTTAGACACAATAATATGCAACCTTTTTTCGGGTCAAAAGTTCGTGGAAAAATGGGGGATGAAAATCATGAAAGTATTTTAGATGGCTTGACAGGTTTAGGTTCACAGCAGATTGAAAAACAAGAACAAGCGCCTCTCTTTAAACCATCAAGTGACGCAGCTTTTATAAATGGTGCTCCTAATCAAAATGAATTCTTCCGTTCAAGAATAAATGAAAGTCTTATACGTAACAATACAAAACCATGGGAGGAACAACGTGTTGCTCCTGGATTAAATAAAGGTTATAATAGTAACGGAGGTGATGGTTTTAATAATGGTATGGAATCTAGAGATTTATGGCAACCAAAAGATGTAGATGATTTACGTGTAAGAACAAATCCTAAACAAAGTTTCAATTTAGTTGGCCTAGAAGGACCAGCTGGTTCTAATGTTCAAGAAATGGGCTCTTTAGGCAAAATAGAAAAGCATGGACCAGATACCTTTTATCTTAATAATAAAGAACGATGGTTGACTACTACAGGAGCGGGTGGTGAAGCTCAAACTAGTCGTTCAATACAAGTTGACCGTGCTGTTTCTAGACCAGAAACAACAACTGATTATACTGGTATTATGGCTAACGCAGGAGCTGGTTCGGGAGGAACTACATATGCTCCTCAAAATTATCGTGACCCACATAAACAACAATTAGAAGGTTTGGATGTTTTAGGAGGACATGCTAGCAATAAAAACGCAGGTGTTCATGATAGTTATGCTAGTGATGGATTTGAAATTTTAAATAATAATCGTTCTACTGTAAATCAGCCTGAAAGTACTGGTTTCATGAGTGGTGTAATGGGTTCAATTATTGCTCCTATTATGGATACTATTCGTCCATCTCGCAAAGCAAATGTATTAAAGAACATTAGAGAAAGTGGTAATGTTAATGGGGCGAATTTAGGTCCTTACATTACAAAACAAGATGGCGCTGCCCCTAAAACTCTTCGTGAGATTAATGGACAAAAAATACATCTTAATGTTCAAGGACAGCAAGACGGTGCGTATCATGTTACCGAACATCAGCGCGTATTTAACCAACGCGAAACAACAAATATAGTCAATATGGGTAATGTTAGTGGTTCTGTTCAAGGACTTGCGCCTACTTCGTCTGAAGCACATTACAACCAACGAGACAATCCTTATAAGGAATCAACAACATATAATCGTTTTGAACATGGTGCTAGTGAACATTTCAATAACAGTGTTAATATGCGAACACAAAAACTTGAATCAGACCGTAATAATAATAGAATGTTTATCCCTACCGATGGACCTACGGCTGCTATGGGAGCTGACAATTATAGCCAGACAACAAAATACCCACAAATTGGTGGTGTTGGTCAAACGCAAAGGATGGATGGTAATCTATTAGAAGCGTTTAAAAAGAACCCATATACACATTCGTTACATAGTGCTCCTTAAATATTTTTCAATAAATACTACATAAAAATATATAATAAACAGAATTTATTATATATTATAAAATGTCTATACTAGACATTCACAAAGATATTACTGAACAATTAGATAGTTATATAAATGAAAATAAGGTTCCAAATATTATTTTTAATGGTGGAAGCGGTTCAGGTAAAAAAACGATTGTTAAAAATTTTTTAAATAAAATTTATAAAACTGAAGAAGAAAAAAAGAAATACTTACTAGTAGTAGACTGTATACAATCAAATGGTATTAAATTTATTAGAGACGATTTAAAATTTTTTTCAAAATCTCAAATTAATAGTATTGGTTTTTTTAAAACAGTTTTGCTTCTTAATGCTGGACATTTAACAATAGACGCACAATCCGCTCTTCGTAGATGTATTGAACAATTTAGTAACACAACACGATTTTTTATTATAATTGAAGATAAATCAAAATTATTAAAGCCACTTATTTCGAGATTTTGTGATATTTATATTCCTTATCCAAACATTAATAACAAAGAAATTAATCTTTATAATTATAACAAACGCACAAATGTGAAATTTAAACAATATAATTTAAAACGACAAACATGGATAAAAAAATACTTTACAGATAATAAACCAGAATTTAGTAATATTAGTAATATTGTAGAACACTTATACGATAATGGATATAATTGTAAGGATTTAGAAGAGTATATTTATAAAGATAAACAAATAACATATGATAGAAAATTAGAAATTTTGCTAACATATAATAAAATTAGCAAAGATGTTAGAAATGAAAAATTATCAATGTTATATCTGATTAATATTATATTTTTTCGTTTAGACTTCAATTTAGAAAATATTTCTTTTATGTAAATGGACGACTATAATCTTGATAGTCTAAATGAATCACGCAATGAGTGGACATGTCGATTTTTAGATATTCTCACACCACTATTACATGAAGGTGTTATATCTATATTTAATGAGGCATATTCTTTGTGTAAACAAAACGACGAAGAGGGCAAATACTTAATGACGTTTCAAAATCTGTTAAGTCGTGTTCCCAGCTGGAATCAAACTATTATTGAAACAGAATGTAAACGTATTATTGAAAATAGTCAATGTAAATATTTAAATGATCTATTAACATGTATTCATATTATTCAATTAAAAGTATTAACAAATGTTCGTGTTTGTAAAAATCAAAAACAAGTTGATATTGATATTCCAAATTTAGAAAGTTATATTCATAAAGTATATATTAATATCGCACGTAAATTGTACAAAAATATTTTCTTGTTCGAAAAAGACTGTACACCTCTACAGAAACAAAAAAATAACCGCGAATGTGAAACAATAATTAAGGAATGTATTCTAACAACCGTACGTGAAAATATTCCAATTGACAAAATTTTACGTGCCTATATGAGTGAAAAAATGGAAGAAGAGGTTGATGAAGAAAGTAGTAAGAAACCCGAAGCCCATCCTTCCTCTGATATTAGCGGCAATACAAGTGAAACTACTGTTTCAAAAGAAGAAGATAAACCTGCTTCAGCACCACAACCACCTGCTTTAGCTGCCCCAAAACCACCCGAGATTCAAAAAGATGAATTACCTATAACTAATGTTGTTGATTCAGTTCCTGAAACACCAACACCAATCGTAAATGATTTGACAGAAATAACATCTGAACCAGAAAATATACCCCCTGCTGTTCCACAGAAAGAAACAGTAATTGATTTTACTACACCAACATCAATACCTAAAGCAGTAACTGAATTAGAACCTGTAAATGATTTAGTTCCAATTGAACCTGTGGAAAAAATGGTTAGTTTTGGAGATGAATTAGGTTTAGAATCTTTAGAAATGGATAGTTTGGATTTAGATAATGCTCCTGCTATATCTCTAAATGAATAATGGTGTAGTTTTGCGTTAAAACATTATTATATCTTTCATTTGTATCTATAAATGCAAGATATACTTCTTTTAGCAGTTATTATATGTGTATTATTTGTTATACTAAAATTTTTAGATGTAAGATTTTTACAGAAGAATAATAAAACTCAACCTAAACAAATAGCAAAAGATGCTCTTTATACATTTATAAGTGCTGGAATAGGATTATTTTTGGTTGAATATTTTGGAATACTTTCATCATCAGTTGCTTCAAAGCCGACTGAAGCATTTTTAGATGACCCTAATTTTTAAAATAATTAAATAATACATTTTTAATTATTTTACATTAAAAAGTTAATATTGTGGTTCAAGTTTATCTATATTTAAAACATTATTTTGTGCCTTACGATTAATATTCTTTTTATTAATTTTATACATTTGAAACATTTCACGTTCTAATTGTTTTTCAGGTGTGTGATTATGAACAATTCTAGCAATCATCTTATAAAGTTTAAAATCAGGATATCTTTCATCCCCATTAGCTTTGTATAAAATATTTTTACCATTATCATCAATACACCAGTCATGTATTAATTTAGTAACTTCGTCAAAAGAACCATATTCCTTCTTAAAATTAATTGAATCATCAATGAAATAATCAAATAAAGAACAAGCTAATCTACACAAATCAAAACTATAATTTGGTTCAAGTCTAGGTTTATTTTCATTAAAATAAGGTTCAAAATTATATTGTGTTACAGCATCTCCATAAGAAGCATAACTATTACTACACATCTGTTTGCCTTTATAAGTATAAATACTTCTACCAAAATCAATAATCTTATAAATTTTCCCAAAAGTAGGAACTTTGTAATAGGTATTATTATAACAATAATACAAATATTCTTTCTTTGTTGCTGTATACATTATATTATTTGTATGTAAATCGTTATGTGTAAATTTAAAAACTTTTTGATATACCAATAATGTCATTATAACTTGTTGTAAAATACTAATCCATTCATTCTCTTCTATTTTATTTTTCATCATGTAATTATCTAACGTATTATCACACTTTTCAATACATATTGCTTGAACAGGATATTTGTCAATATTTACCATTATAATTTCTTCATCTTCATCTTCGTCTTCGTCTTCATCTTCATCTTCGTCTTCGTCTTCGTCTTCATCGTCATCGTCTAATTCGCTATCATATTCACTTTCAGTTAAAGAAGTTCGAGAAGAACATGATGAACTAGAAGATTTTGAGGTTTCATTTACTTTAGTATCATATATTTCTTCCATTTTTTCTTCATTTTTAGATTCATCGTTTTCATCTTCTATTGTTTCGATATCCAAATCAATGTTTGTATTAGAAATATGAATTTTTTTCAAATTTTTTCTTGAGTGAAATAATGAAAAATCACCATATGCCTTTTCATCTACATTAAAAAAAGAATTAATATTTTCTTTAAAGAAATCTGATTCTATTAAATAATCCATGTCATCGTAAACATTTAATTTAAAATTTTCTTTAATTCCTAAAAATGAACCATAGTATTTTAATCCATTATGAAAATTACTTTCATTTTCTATTATTTTTGAAGATAAAAATGAAAAGAAACCATCTACATATGGAATATTATTAGTATCCATTACAATTTCTTTTGAATCTACTTTCTTTTTTGTATAAAATTTATTAGGAACTGTATATGAAGCATCAAATATAGGTAATTCATTTAAATAATGATCATTAATATCATATCGTCCAACCAATACTTTAACTGGTTCAAGTAATGGAGCAAATTTGACAAAAACATCCTTTTCTTCATTAGTATTAGTTAGGCAATTTATAACATTCTCTCCTTTTTTAGAAATTATTTTTTCTAAATGTTCTTTGTGATTTAAAACAATTGAATTATAATTGTTAGAATTTAAATTAAAAAATTTAGAATATAATGGGTTAAAACACTGAAGTTTTTCAAAACCACATTTTTCCATAAATTCTTTTTGAATCGAATCGTCTTTTACTTTCAAATAATTTAATTCCATTTAGCTAATATCAACATAAATATTATTACTTTTAAACTTATTCACAAAAAAAAACATTAACGTTTAAATCTAATTATTTTTTTATATATTATCTTTAATGTCGTTAGAATTAAAAAAATTCGCTATGCGTGATATTAGTTTTAAGCCAAATGAAAATAAAGGACCTGTTATTGTTTTAATAGGAAGACGTGATACTGGAAAAAGTTTTTTAGTTCGTGATTTACTATATTATCATCAAGATATTCCAATCGGTTCTGTAATATCTGGTACAGAAGCTGGTAATGGATTTTACAGTGCTCATGTTCCTAAATTATTTATTCACGATGAATATAATACAGCAATTATTGAAAATGTTTTAAAACGTCAAAAAGCAGTTTTAAAACAAATAAAAAAAGAAGAAGAATCTCGTAGAAGATCTAATATAGACCCAAGAACATTTTGTATTTTAGACGATTGTTTATATGACAATAGTTGGACTAAGGATAAAATGATGCGCCTTCTCTTCATGAATGGTCGCCACTGGAAAATTATGTTAATTATTACTATGCAGTATCCATTGGGTGTTCCTCCTAATTTAAGAACAAATATTGATTATGTTTTTATTCTACGTGAACCTTACATTAATAATAGAAAACGCATTTGGGAAAATTATGCTGGTATGTTTCCTACATTTGAATCTTTCTGTCAAGTAATGGACCAATGTACAGAAAATTTCGAATGTTTAGTTATTAATAATAACGCAAAATCAAATAAGCTAACTGACCAGATATTTTGGTATAAAGCTGAAAATCATCCTCCGTTTAAATTAGGTTCAAAAGAATTCTGGGAAATTAGTAAAAACCTTGGTAGTGATGATGAAGATGAAGCATATGACCCTCAATCATCACGTAAAAAATCGGCTGGCCCTAAAATCAATGTTCGCAAATCAAGGTGGTAATTAATGTCGTTTGGTCTTCTTACGGTGTCGTTTGGTCTTCTTATGATGTCGTTTTGACTTCTTACGGTGTCGTTTGTTAGTCTTTCCCCGTTTATTTGTTTTATTTTTAAGACGTCTTTTTTTACCACCATTGTGATGGGTTGGACATTTTTTCGTTTTCATTAGTTTATTCAAATCATTTAATTGATTATTTAAATCAATACATTCTTTTTTTGTAAGAGTTTTGAACGCGTGCGCAGCAACCAGATGATCCTTATGTGTGGGAAGTTCGTTCAAGTAAGTTTCAACCTCTTC
>CEQL01137126.1_pt1 | contig 22519 bp, 19 predicted proteins | sample 356281 | NCBI WGS metagenome assembly CEQL01 (sample SAMEA2621203, study PRJEB7988) | marine metagenome | biome: marine biome (ENVO:00000447); feature: surface water layer (ENVO:00002042); material: "saline water (ENVO:00002010), including plankton (ENVO:xxxxxxxx)" | depth 5 m
GTCATCGTCATCGTCATCGTCATCGTCCTCTTTTGGTGAGCCACCCATTACACCTTCTTCCGCGTCGTCATCGTCATCCTCATCCTCATCTTCATCAATACCAAAAAAATCTAACAATGAATCCTCGTTTTCATCATTTTCTTGTATGTTAAAATCCAAATCCAAATTCTTCGCCATAAATGATTCATTTTGAGAATATTTTTTCTCCGTTTGCGCTACGATTTCTTTTGCCTTACCTTCTTCCACGACCTTTTTCCCACATAATCTTTCTACTTTGTCTTCTAAACCATCTATTCCCATATTTTGACTTATACAAAGCATAAATGTCACATATTTTTTCAATAAAGATATGTATTTTAAATTATTTACCTCCGAAAAATAAACACGTATTTTATTTACATATTTTTCTTGATTTAATTTAACCGTAAACCCAGGATTATTTTTTATCTTCATTTGTCTTTGCCCCCCTAATCTCTCCATTTCTACATCATCTATCTTCTGCAATACAATACGATTTGCATCTTCTTCACTAATATCAAAAATAGATAATATATCACTTTTTACCGACGCTACCCCATATCCCTTGTTTAAAAGTAAAATAATACGCGCATCAATTGCCTCCATCTCATCGTAGTTTGATACTAATTTATACATCATCATTATACCTTTAGATAGTTCACCTTCACTTACATTAAATACATGGGATAAACAAGATAAATAATTTTTTAAAGATACTGTTCTTGTTATATTTATATTAAAAGAATAATTCAAATCCAATATGTCTACATTCTTATTCTCAAACGCTTGAAATTGAATTATTTCAAGACCTAATAACTGTATATATTCATTAATATATTTCAAAATTTTATTCACATTTTCACGTAGTATCGTGGACACCATTTCCATATTAACTACCGTTTTAAACATTATATTCACGTAAACAATACCATTCGTTTTGATTTCTATAATAAATTCACCATTATCAAAAATAGTATATAGATTTAATGTGTTTTCCTTGTTTGTTAATTTAATGTATTTAATTATACTTGCCTTACTTAGAAAAGGGACATTTTTTCCATCTGTATTATAATTCGGTGAATATAAACGTAAAAGTTTATCCTCTTTCAATGATGCGGTTAACTTTGTCAACGGTAATGTCTCATCTGTTTTTAAATACTTAAATATGGCATCTAATGGTAAATTATAATCATAGGCCGGATTCATAAGTAATTCAATAGATTTGACACCTTCATTTTCAAATAAAAATGTCGATTTATTTCTATTATAAATAGTGTCTATTAAATCAAAGGTTTCAAATTTTGTTTCTAATACAGAACTTATACTTAATGCACTCTTCTCTTGTAATTTAAATTGATTGTCCTTTAATGATTGGAGAGATGTTATACCTGCTTCATGTAAAAATGGATAATATAACTTGATTGTAGCAGAAATAAACTCTTTTGGTTTATCACCATAGTAACTCAAAACCGAATCAGCGGTTGTTAAATATATAGTATTCCCTATCAAATTTCCAAAATCTAATAAAACCACGTTATTTAAAGTGGATAACATATTATCTATAAAATGAATCATAGCCTCATCGTATTGTAACACATCAAAAGGATTTGTCGTAAATAAACATTTGTTCGTATTCGTTACCAATTTATGAACCAATGATTCCTTTACAGCCATGGTTTCTTCTATCTTTATTTCTTTTATGTCACTATAATCATATATTTCCTTCTTCTCTAAACTATCAATATTTATACTATTTATATTCAGTAAATGTTGAAACAGTCTATCTTGGGTTAGAACTAAACTATTATTATTCGTAATATCTGTATGTAGTTTCTCATGACTAACCATCTGTTCAATCATTCCAAAAAAATAAAGTTCCTCGGTAGATATTTTCTTTTTTAATGCTAAAACAATTTTTTTTTTAATAATGTCAATTGTATCGTCTAAACGTATTTTTATATCGTGAAAAAAAACGTCGGGATTTATTTGCTCTATCATTACAATTTCCTCTTCACTGAAAATATCGGCTAATTCACTATTTCGTTTATTTTCACTAAAAATATCAGCTAATCTTTCTTCACTAAATACATGTATTGCACTAATTTTATCATTTTCTAAAACATTTACTTTTATTATGGGATCCATATATATAAAACAATCATAAATATTTAATCTATAATTTCATTAAATATATATTATTTTAAATCATAATATGGATTATCCGTTATCGACATTCCACAATATTCCTGTGGATTTTCAGAATAGTTCACAGGCTTATACACACCTATCTCTTCCGCTTGTTCTAATATAAATTTAAAATTTCTCCAATATTTATCTGTGTGGCCTATTTCATCTGTTCCTATATGAGAAAGCTCGTGAAGAGCCACAAACATTAACGTATTTTCATCTATCAGTTTCCCCTTCTCCTCATTTTGATTTAAACAAAACGCAAGCTTTTCTCCCTTATTTTCACTATACGCAGTATGTTTACTAGTAGGTAGTGTTTCCTGAATTTTTTTAGGATTATAACCCTCAATTAAGAGTTTTGTTATTTCATGTTCTGGTAAATTTTCTTTCATATGATGAACTAGTTTATTTAATTTTTTAGTTGTTAATGCCAATAAATCCGCAGCCAATTCCAGTTTTAATCTGTCGCGAACACAATAAGTGTTTCCGTCTACATTAGATATTATACATTTCAATTGTAAATAGTCAAACTCCTCATATACCTTGATTAAAATTAATAAAACAAACCCGAACAATATAACACTTAAATAATCCATTAAATATTAATATATCATTAGATATTAATATTTATGCAGAGGCGCCAATTTCAAGTGTTTTTCTTGTGCTATCGGGCTCAATTGTGGTCTGTTGCCACGGACCAACGTTTCCTCTTGGGTTAGCTGGCTCCGATCTTATTTGTAAATTGGGATTTCTATTTACTTGTGATTGTTGTCCAATGTGATAACCTGAATCCAAAAGGTTTACATTCGCTAAACTACCTTGACCCACAGGATTTAGTGACGCCCACGCGCTGTTTGAATCATTCGGTAAAAGACTCGATGGGTCCACAGACTCTTTCTTGTTGCAATCAGGAGTATTGCATGTAGTCCCCTTCATTCCGGTTACACTTGCAAAATCACTATTTTCTCCTAAAGGACGGGCTGGTTGAACATCCGAAGGTGATGCAACAAAACCCTTTCCTACACTAGCCTCACCCTTGTGTAATCTTTGTCCCATAGGATCAAAAATGGTGTTAAATCCTGATGAATAGTTGCTAAGCAAAGCAAGCAAAAGAACGGTTAAAAGAAAGGCCATTGGTCCAAAATCTTTTCCACCGAAAAACTTTTCAAAATTGGATAGAATATTCATTATATAAAATGGATGATAAAAAATTTTTTTAATTAATTATAATCTGTTTACATACTTATCCATAAATTCGTCAAATTCGTCATCGCTATTATCCATATCATCAATCATATAGTTTGTTTTTATTTTTTTAGACTCTAAATAGGCCTGCAATGCTTGTCGCTTTATTTTTTTTGCCTTCTCTCTAGATGTTTTCCATATTTCAAAATAGACCTCATTAGGATTTTTTAATTTTAAAGTATAATCTTCTAAATTATTTAAATTTAAATCTATTTCTTCTAAAGTTTCATCGCCCGTTTTTAATTGTTTCATTTTATTATATAATTCATCTTCTTCATCTTCTTCCTCTTCTTCCTCTTCCTCTTCCTCTTCTTCCTCTTCCTCTTCTTCCTCTTCCTCTTCTTCACCCTGTGTATTATTATGGTTATTTATATTTTTATTACTTATTTCCTTTATCACACCTTCTTCATCATCGTCGCTTAATGTTAAGTTATCCTCAATATCATCATTCGTTTTGATTTTATCATTTATATCCATGGCTACATTAGATACATCCATGGCTACATTAGATACATCCATGGATACATTAGATACATCTTGTGGAGAATCTTGTGGAGAATCTTGTGGAGAATCTTGCGGAGAATCTTGTGGAGAATCTTGTGGAAAATCTTGTGGAGAGTCTTGTGGAGAATCTTGCAGTGGAACTGGATTAGAGTGTTCCTGCTGTATTTGATCACGCAAAGATTCCTTTTTAACAGAAGTGCGATTAACTATCATACAATTATCAAAATTACTTTCATTTATAACCATCGCTTGCTTTATCATAAATTCTAACTGAAACATTCTTGATGAAAATCTTACTCCTTGAACCTCTATTAAAGGAATTATCTTTACACCATCTGTAATACTATTTGCATCTATCTGCTTTCCCTCTTCATTATAACAATTTAACATAATTTTGTCTAATTCCTTATTTTTTAAAATATTTACACGTAACAAATGATATTTTCCACTTTTATATGAACGGATAGGAGGCGTAAATGCTCCCTCTATATCTTCTAAATCATAATCATTATCAAACCAGGATTTTCTTTTCCCATAAATTAATTTACAAACACGACTCTCTAACTTTTCTACCCATTCAATGAATTCCGCGTCATCTTTCGAATACATTAAATCACAATATGTTTTTTTATCTGTTTTCACTATTCCTTGTTTTGTTAAACAACGAATCCCCTGAACATATAAACTATCTCCATTATAGTTTAATTTAGTAAAATATGACCCACCTTGTAATGCATTAGGATGACATAAACTTAAAGAATCAAAATCAAAATTATTATTTGGAATTTGTATCTTGTTCATTAATCATTTATTACAAATTATTTGCTAAAATCAAACTAAATCAAAGTATTTAAGAAAAAAAACCACGATTTTTTTAGTTTAAAATATTAATGCTATCTGATGAACTATACAATAAATGTTTTGAATTTTTAAGAAAAGAAGAAGTAAAACACGAAATTAAACTTTTTATGAAACCATTCATTGATATGATTATTCAAGAACTATATCCATATATATATTTATCGCTTTTGTTTGTTATTATAAGTTTTCTTTTAATTTTAGCAATATTTATGCTACTCTGGAAAAAAAGAGACTTTCAAAATAAAATATAACATAAGTGTAATGACATTTGAGGATAATATTAGAAATTGGGTTTATCTTGATAATCAACTTAAGATATTAAATGAAAAAGCAAGAGAAATTAGAGAAAAGAAAAACAAATACTCGGAAACTATTATAACCCACGTAAAACAAAATAACATTAAAAACTCCACCATAGAAATTTCCGACGGACAACTTAAATTTGCAGATAATACCGTTCAGCAAAATTTAACCTTTAAATTTCTTATTCAGTGTTTAAATGAATTGTTTAATGAAGACGAAACAAATAGAATTGTATCTTATATAAAAGGCAAAAGAGAATCTGTTAAACAATTAGACATTAAGCGTTTTACAAATAAATAAATTATTTTAATTATTTATAATGGATAAAAATGACTTGACCCTTTATAAAGAAGAAAATAAAATTAAAAGTGGGGGATATTCCGTTGAATCCTTTCTTTTAAATAATAATAAATCTGCAACTACGACCTTAAATACTCCCCAAAATGGAGGTTCCAAAGTAAGCGACCTATACAAAAATATAGCTGTTCCATCCGGACTCTTCTTTTTAAAAGAAAAACAAACAAAAAAACAAATACCTGCCGTGCCATTGGATGATAATATATTACCAGAAACCATACACGATAAATTACTTGAATTACTTTCTTCCGCCGAACAAATAAACCATAACATAAAAACTAAAAAAATGCGTTTTCGAAAACATAACAAAACTAAAAAATACAAAAATTGAATATAAATAAATATGATTATTTATATTCAATAACAATGGATATCTCATGCAAACTATACGATTTTAAAGCAGAAGATATTTTTAATAGAAATGATGATGATAGCACTAGCGATGAAGAACACGCAACCCGTTCCTTTTCCATTAAATTATTTGGAATTGATAAAAAAGGAGACACTTATTGCATCTGGATTAATGATTTCAAACCGTTCTTTTACATAAAATTACCATCCACGACAAAATGGAAACAGCAACAGACCATAAAAAATTTTGTTGATTTTCTTGAACTTAAAGCCGGAGACAGTGTTAGTTATAATGTAGTTCAAAAAAAAAAATTATATGGATTCGATGGAAATAAACTATATCCCTTTATGAAAGTGAAATGCTGTTCGATGATGTCATTTTATAAAATAAGAAAACTGTGGTATGATGTTTACAATAAAGAAAAAAAACTAAAAAAATTGGGATTCAAATTCGATGGAAGTTATCTTACACTTTATGAATCTGATATACCTCCTCTTCTTAAATTCTTTCATGTCACTAATATAAGTCCTTCCGGTTGGGTCAATGTTAAAAAATGCAACAAGCACGTATCTACAACTTCCTGCAAATACGAATACGAAGCCTCCTATAAAGATGTCGCCTTTCTAAATGATGATTCTAATGTTCCTTATAAAATATGCAGTATGGATATTGAAGCGGATAGTAGTCACGGTGATTTTCCATTGCCTATTAAGGATTACACCAAATTAGCATCCAATATCATGGATATATATGAACAAAGCGAGTTCAATGAAGAGTCCACAAAAACTCTACTTATACGAGCCATATTAACCGCGTTTGATTTTGATACCTTGAATAAAATAGAAAGGATATATACACTAAAAACTAAAACAAAATATCAAATTGAAAGTATTATACAAACCATACTCCAATTTACAGTTAGTCAGGAGTTTATTCAAAATTTAAACAAAGACCTTAAAGAAGAAAAACAAAATAAACAAAAGTTTATCTATAATTACTGCGATGAAAACGTCGAAGAACCCAATGAATTTATTAAAAAGACAGATACAACAAATATCATTGATGTTCTTCTTGACGATAAATACAATAAAAATAATAAGTTTCTTATTCTTAATTCGATATTCAATAAATTTCTACCTAAGGTAAAAGGCGATATTGTTACCTTTATTGGTTCTACTTTTATTCGATATGGTGAAACAAAACCATATCTTAATCATATTATTGTTCTTAATGGATGCAAATCTCTTGATGAACTTCCAAACTCGGTAGTAGAGTGCTACGATACTGAAAGAGAAGTTCTTCTTGCATGGACAAATCTTATTAAAAGAGAGTGTCCGCAATTTGTTATTGGATATAATATTTTTGGATTTGATTATCCTTTTATGGTAGACCGATGTATGGAAAATAACTGCGAAGATGAATTTATGCAAATATCCTATGATAATACGGAAAAATCAATCCTAAAAGAATCTAGTATTGTTCTCGCAAGTGGACAACATGACCTTAAATATATAGAAATGGATGGTATTGTTCAAATTGATTTATATAATCATTTTAGACGAGACTTTAACCTGGATTCCTATAAATTAGATTACGTATCCGGCTATTTTATGTGTGGTTCCATTCATAAAGTCACTCATCGTGAAAAAGAAAATAGAACCATCCTTGAAACACAAAATACGGTTGGTCTTGAATTACATTCCTATATCCATATCGAAGAAATTGCTCATAGCACGGATTATTATAAAAATGGTGACAAATTTAAAGTAGTTTACCTCGATAAAAAAAACAATCTATTTCATATTGAAGGCATAGAAAATCCGGACCAATCAAAATCCCTTAAATGGTGTCTTGCAAAAGATGATGTTGGTCCTAAAGATATATTTCGATTGGCACGAGGAAACGACAGTGACCGAGCAGTGGTTGCAAAATACTGTATTCAGGATTGCAACCTTGTTCAAGAACTGTTGAAAAAAATAGATATTATGACTGGATTTATAGAAATGTCGAAAATATGCAGCGTTCCTATTAGTTTTCTGGTATTGCGTGGACAAGGAATTAAATTAACCAGTTTCATTTCCAAAAAATGCATGGAGAAAAATACACTCATGCCAACCATAGAAAAAGCCACCGATAATGAGGGATATGAGGGCGCAATCGTTCTTGAACCCAAAAAAAGTTTGTATATGGAAGACCCCGTGGCTTGTGTCGACTATAGCTCGCTTTATCCTTCTTCTATGATTAGTGAAAATCTTTGCCACTCCAGTAAAGTATCCACCAAAGAATTTGATCTAAATGGTAACCTTATTGCCGAAACCGGCGAAAAAGATAAAAAGGATACATTTAAATACGATAATCTTCCAGGATATAAATACGTTGATGTCACCTACGACACTTTTAAATACGTCAAGAAATCTCCAAAAGCCGCCGCCATAAAAGTAAAACAAGGTTATAAAATATGCAGATTTGCCCAATATCCCGACGGCAAAAAAGCAGTCATGCCATCGGTTCTTGAAGAACTTCTCGCTTCAAGAAAAGCCACCAAAAAACAGGCCGCAAAAGAAACGGACCCTTTTATGAAAAATATTCTAGATAAACGTCAACTCTCCATTAAACTTACTGCAAATTCCTTGTATGGACAAACCGGAGCTAAAACAAGCACCTTTTATGAAAAAGATGTTGCTGCCTCTACTACAGCTACCGGAAGAAAACTTCTCCTTTATGGAAAGCGCATTATTGAAGATGTTTATGGAGATACCATATGTGAATCCAAAAAATACGGAAAGGTTAGAAGTAAAGCACAATACATATATGGCGACACGGATTCCGTATTCTTCTGCTTCTATTTTCAAGAATTAGATGGAACCCCTATTAAAAATAAAAAAGCCCTTGAATTAACCATCGAAATCGCACAAGAAGCCGGCGAATTAGCCACAGCCTTCCTTAAAAATCCCCATGACCTTGAATATGAAAAAACATTCTGGCCACTCGCTCTATTCGGTAAAAAGAAATACTGCGGAATTCTATATGAACATAATCCGGATAAAGGTAAGCGGAAAAGTATGGGTATTGTTCTTAAAAGAAGAGACAATGCACCCATCGTTAAAGATGTCTATGGTGGTATCATTGACTCTCTCATGAAAGATAAGAGCATCCCTAAATCCATCGATTTCCTTGAAAGCATGCTCCACAAAATAGCTCAAGGCGATGTTTCAATAGATAAATTAATTATCACTAAATCCCTTCGCGGTAATTATAAAAATCCGCTACAAATTGCGCATAAAGTTCTTGCTGATAGAATGGGTGACAGAGACCCAGGTAATAAACCGGGAGCTGGAGATAGAATTCCTTTTGCCTATTTCGTCAATAAAGATAAAAAAGCGTTACAGGGCGATAAAATAGAAAATCCATCCTTTATTCAAGAAAATAAGCTCTCTATTGATTATGAACACTATATTACAAATCAAATCATGAAACCCGTCATGCAAATATATGCACTGGTTATTAAAGACATTCCTCAATTTAAAAAGAAAAAATTTAAAATGAATCGATTTATCAAAGAAATGGATCAACATAAAAAAACAATTGAAGATCCCGAAAAATTAGAAAAAAAACTAGAACAAATCATTCATCGCGAATTGAAAGAGTTGTTATTTCTTAAATACATCAAAATGTGTAACAAAGAAAAAACACTAGCAAGTTATTTTAATTAAAAATAACAATTAAAAATAAAAATATAGTATTCATAAATGTCTTTTAATACAAATGAAAATAAAATCCTATTGTGGGACGTTTTAAAAGATACCGGAAAATTTAATTCATTAACCCCCTCATTACAAAAAAGCATAAAATTTGAATTTGAAAATACCATAAATGAAATAGACAAACAATACAACAATCACACCCTTCTTGATAAAAATAAAATATTTATACAAAATTTTACTTATAAATTAGATACCTTTCAAAGCACTCCCACTTTTTTTAATGATAGTCTTAATCAAAATGCTTATACCGCAGAAGACATACAAAATCAAAGAACCAAAGAAATAAATGAACAATTTAATCAAAAAAAACTGGAAATGGACGCACTACTTATTGCTAAAAAACCCGAAGAAGTTGACTTTAATGATATTTCTAAAAAAGATGAACCCCTTGAAAATATTGATGCTATTCTACAAAAAACCATTCAACAAAGAAATATTGAAATTGAAAACATCAATACCTCTTATGACCAAAAAAAAGCCAAAAAATGGCTTGATAGTGAAAAAAAAATTACATTTAAAGAAGAACCGGAAAATATAATTCTAGAAACACACGATACGGAAGTTCTAGATGATACTAAAGTTACCCATAACCAAGACAATACAAAATTATTTGATATGTTAGAAATACTCTCAACAAATCAAACCAAAATACTTGAAAATCAAGCCACAATATTAGATAAATTAAATAAATTAGATACATTAGATAAATTAGATACATTAGATAATAAATCTACCGCCTAATTACTCTATATTTTATTCCATTTCTGTTGGGTCTATACCTGCATCTCCTTCCGTTTTTTCAGTTGGATCTGTTTCACCCAATGGATGAGGATGCGTATGATTATCATATTTATCTATTAAATTTCTAAGCTTTGTTGCTATTTTATCAGAATTGGTTTTATTTTTATCCCCTTGTTCCTGAATTTCTTCAGCGACGGTTTCATCCATTGAAACAGATCCATCTTCTTCAGCATCCATTTCTGACATACCCATTTCTTCCATATCCATTTCTTCCATATCAAATCCTTCTAAAGAAAAAACATTATTTACAAGAAATAAAATAAATAAAAAAGATAAGCCTAAACATATGACGGATTCATTTTTTTTCATAAACATTTCCAAAAATTTCATTTATATATATATAAATTATATTTTATATTAAAATGATATCGTAGCCTCATAAGGAACATATCCCGCATTAGACCCGGAATTCGATTCTCCTCCTCCTCCTTCTCCTTCTCCTTCTTCATTGTCACCGGACTCTTCAATAAGCTCTTTTAAACTTTTATCTCCTATTTTCTTTAAATTTACATTAAAAATCGCATCTACTGGTAATTTACCGGCTTCAATTAACCCCTTCACTATTTTATCTCCACCTTCTACCGCATTTCCTAGACCATCCACAACGACTGCCTCTCCTGATTCATTATCATATATACTATAAAATCCTCCCCCTAATGCCTGAATAGAACCACCTGTTATATAAAGCAATCCTTTTGCAGAAGTAAATATCCCCGTAAATAAACCACTTATTACTTTTGAAGCATAATCGTATCCGCTACCTGAATCGGTATTGTCTTTTTTCTCCTCAAAACTACTTTGATCCAATTTCTCATATGGTATACCTGAACATGTATCTTTTTTTATTATGGTTCCAGTAGAATCATCCGGAGCACTATAACCTACATTATTTAAAGACGTTTGATCCATATATAACTTCCCCGATTCACAACTATTACAATCCGTGTCAAAACAATTTTCTACATCTGGATCACAACTTTGCGGTATCGTTTTGTAGAAATAAGATATTCCATCTACACCAATGGTTGGCAAATCTAATGAACCTCCATAATTATTTCCTGTCCATGATTTACCCGTTGAAGAATTTACACCTCCAGGTACTTGAGGACCTTTACATGGGTCAAATTTGCATTTTGATGATGGACATTTCTTTGTTCTTAATACAATTGGTCCCCATACTACGCGATTTTTTTCCGTAGCTATTGATGTTGTTTTACACACAAGCTCTATATATAATTTTGTACTATTTGTATAATATGTTCCGTTTATATTATAGAACGCATCTGATGGAATAGTATCATCGACAAGAATATTATCACTCGAATAACTTAGAGTTACTGTTTCTGCCTTCTTTTCCACTCCAGAATCCGTGGTGCGAACATAGGATGTCGCGGAATTCACACTGTTTTCATCAAATAATCTTATGTAATATTTTGATATATTTGTACTGGTGGTGTCGTGGTCCGTTTCTATAAATATCCTTGCATCCAATTCATAGTTTTTATCTTTATCCACAGTTACCGATGTTTGAACCACTATCTCTTCACCTCCAGACGCGTCCATATAAGTATCCATTGCTAAACCCTTATTCGTTCCATTATATTCCACAATATGAACATTGTTATTTTCGCCGTAATCATAAAAGTCACCGCTGCAATCTAATACCCAATTTCCAATCGCCTCGCCATGTGTAAAAGTTTTTCCATGCAGATGAGTATCCCATTCTTCATTTAGCACCACTGTGTAATCCGGATTTGTATTTCCTTCCACTATTTTACTCTTAAATAAGTCATACAAACATGTCAAGACATAATAAGCTATTCCAAAAGCAATTGCAATTATAAAAAAATCATAAAGCCTTTTTTTAAATCCCTTACTTAAAGTTAAGTCAATCATATATATATTTAATTATAAATAAATATATAATAATTCCTAAATTATACTTTAACAAACTTCCTTTTCCCATTTTCTACAACTATTTTTCCTTTTACAATTGGGTCTGTTCTACGTTTTGCCAACACCTCTTTATAACTTTTTAAATCATATACCTCCCCCGTTTCCTGATTATAAGCAAAAGATTGTCCTTTTATCTTCATCTCAACCGCTTTTATTTGCCTAACTTCTTTATTTAATTTGTCTACTCTATCTATGTCATCCTCATCTATATCTGGTTTATAAGAATGTTCATCTGTTATGTCTCCACCAAACGAAAAACAGGTTAATGGTCCTTTGTTTTCTCTAGCCGCATGTAATGCACAGTCTATAGATGTTTCCTTAACTACCTGCAATACCTCCTTGTTTAACTCTTTTTTTATATTGGATATCTCTAATAACGCCTCGTCACTCGTTATAAATTTCTTTTTGTCCAATTTACTTGTATCAAATCTCTTTAATTCCGCTGACAATTTACTTTCTTTTTGCTCCTCCGAAAATACCATGATATACTGAAATACCGTAACCGTTTGAAATTCCTTGGGTAACTTGTAATGACTGCATATTCGTCTCGCTCTACCTATCGCTTGTTGCGTTCGAACAGGATGCCAATACGGCTCTGTGATATGAACAAACCGACAGTTTTCCAATGAAATACCCTCCACACCTGAAGATGTTATCATGAATACTTTTATCACCTCCCCCATATTATTATTCTGATTAATCTCTCGAAGTTGGGTCGCTAAAGATTGAGGTATCGTATCCCAACTTCCATTGTATACCTTTCTTGCTATCTCCTTTACTTCCGTATTTTCTTTTCCTGTATATAAAACAAATTTAGGTTTGCTCATATCTTCTGGACTAATGTCTAAAACCCAGGAACCACCCTGCTTTTTAATTTTAAACTCCGCCATACCATTTGCCTGAAATATTAATTTAAGGATTTCTATCCCCTCCACACTTCTAAAATTACTATATACTAAATGTAATCCCTGATGTCTTTCCGTATCTAATATATTTTCTAATAGGTGTAAAAATTTTGGACTATATCTTTGCAACCCCTCTTTCGATAAATACTGGTCCCTCCCTTCATTCAATTGCCGCAATGCACCTTCTATTCTTTCCGCATAATTGTCACCTAATAATTCTAGTGATTTTTCCTCCAGTTTTAATGCTTCATCCGGCTCCGCCCTTGGACCATCCGCTTCCAGTTGGGCATCCATTGGCACTAAATCCGTAATCGCCTCTAGTTGTTCTGGTGTTATTGCAGCATCTGTATCTTCCTCCATGGCTTGCTCTTTGCCATCCCGAGGCATTGGTCTTTGTATCTCTGAAGGAAAAACAAAATTACAAAACTGTCGTGAAAAAATCCTATAACTTGATGCACTATCCTGATATACATTAGATGGCCCCTTCTTCTTTTTTCCTACCTTGTCCATTTCCCTTTCACTATTTCTCGCTAGTTCATAAACTAATAACTGTTCGTCACTCATCGGTATTTCAATATTTTTAATATCAATATCCGGATCAAATTTGGCCATTAAATTTTCCAAATCCCCATAATAAGAGGTCATTCCAAGTATTCTTTTGCGCAACATATCTGTATTCATTAAACTATTATCTGGAGCTATAAATTTACTCTTAAAATCATCGAAATTATCCGGCAATAATTTTAATTTATTTACCGTAACCCTCTTTTTATCTACCACCACCTTATGTTTCATTAACACCTGCTCTATTATGGTTAAATATCCCTCGTCACTTATGGAACCTCTCTCTCCATATAAATCCATATCTATCATACTTTCATCCACTCTTATTCCCTCCGTTTCGTAATTTTTTATTAATAGCTTTATATAATCCGTTTGTTCCATGCTACCCTTTTCAACCGCTTTCATTCCTGAATATCTGCCGACATTATTCGTGTTCATAAAACCATAAGGATTTTGAGTTATTTTTAACATAAAAGTCTTGGGATTATACTCTATGTAATCTACCATGTTTAATCTATTTCTTAATATTCTTGTTATCTCCTCATTATTCATTTGACGCGAAGATTTCACATTTACAGGTATGTTCCATACATTTATATACCCGCATAATATGTTAAATATAACAGCAATTTCATTTGGATAATTAATGATAGGTGTTCCGGTTAATAAAACCATTTTGCAATTTCTTGCACTTAATAACAAATCATACAACTTGTAGGATAATGATTCCTTGATTTTTAATCGCCCTACTATTCTACTTATGAAATTATGTGCTTCGTCTATAATTACCACAGAATCATCAAATAAATTGCCATTTTCCTTAAAACTCTGTAAATTATCCGCCCGTAAACCATTATAATTAATAAACTGATACTTATAACCTATCATTTCATCCAATTGAGTCTCTAGGTCTACCTGATCATCTCTCGGCAACTTCTCATAGTTTGACGCTTTTTTTACATTTACTAACCACGCACCATCCTTCTTACGCAAGGTATCCATAGATAAAGAAAGTATATCGTGAAGTTTCTTTAACATCATTTCATCCCCATTCGCTTTTATAAATTCCCAATACTGATTTCTCTTGTATAATGCATCCCCGCACTTTTTTAATTCTTCAATATAATTCATTTTTAATGACGCAGGAATCATTACAATGATTTTTTTTGAATTCTTCATACCCTCCGCTATGGCTATCGATGAACACGTCTTGCCAGAACCTAAACCGTGAAATAGTAATAATCCTCTATAAGGAGTATACATGTTCAAATAATCACGCACGATGTTTTGATGCGTAAGTAATTTAAATACTCTTTTTGGGTCCTTCGCTTTCGCACACGCTACTTCCGCTCCCTCGTTTTTAGTTTCGTCTTTCACAATATCATCGTCGTATTTACCATACAAATCATTTATAAAATTTACAAATTTTTTCCGATTATTTAAATAATATTCCGATGCTTTTATGTTTACCTGCTTTACGGGTTTGGGTAGCCCCGTCATATCTATTGCAGATTCTTTAAACTCTCCCTTTTCTCTTTCCTCTGCAATTACTCTTAAATCCGGCGCTTGCGTTTGACGCTCCTTTAATTTTCCTAATACCGAAATAGTATCCTTTTTAATAGATCCAAGTTTTACCAGTTTACCCTTTAGTTTTTTAACTTTCACGGGCTTTAATTCTCTTAGCTCGTCTTCTGGGTCTTGCGATACCTTTTTTCGTATTACTCTTATTTTCTTTTTTGGTTCTGTTTTTTCTTCCTTTTTTGGATCCCTTTTTTCTAAAGGCTCTCCTTGTTTCACAACTCTATGTTTACGTAACTCCTCTATTATTTCTTCCCTCTCTATTCCACCTTCCTCTCTTTTATCTAGTATTTGCAATGTTTTAACCTGCCCTAATTTAAAAACGACTGGCTTTCTTACTGCTACCTGTGGTTTAATTTGCATTTTTTCAAGTATCCCTTGAGACATATATTATTTCCATAGATTTTATATTTAAATAAAAAATCTCAAATTCTGGATTTTTTATTTATATTCAGTATAATAGATCTACTAGTTTCTTTGCAAATTCACCATCACTAGGATAATGAATACCCGCTTTTACCCTTACATCATCACACTTTTTTGCTATTGTATCAAATACTATAGCCTTCTCCGGATATTTCTTTTTTAACATTTTTGCCAAATAATATGCACCAAATGCATGTCCCGCTGGATAACTTGGCGTGAATCCTGTTTTTGAATCTAATATATCTATACTTCGATCTATTTGATATGGCCTTGCGCGATTTATTGCACCTTTTGCTAGAATAATTACTGGAGTCAGTGACATTAATATCGTATTTAAATCCGCAAGTTCCATATCCACTTCATCCACAAATGCATGCGATACAGAATCATCTGTTTTTTGAAAAAATGCAATATCGTCTGTGTTTCTGTTTTTAACTGCATCTATCACCAAATTTACCTCTTTTGTATTTGGTGGATATATGTTTAAAACCGGTAAAAATGTATAATACCCATTAGGAGTAATAAACAAAATAACCAGATAAAAAAATATAAAATAAAAGAATCTATTTCTTGTAATCTTCATATTCTATATATTATCATCACATGATATTTATATTTATGAAATAATTTCATTTATTTTTTGAATCTATTTTAGATATACCTTCCTTGCAAGCATCCTGTTCTGCTTTCTTTTTTATTTTATGAATGCCCTTCCCAAGAAGAATTAATAGTTTTGTTTCTGCCTCTACTCTTTCCTTAATTTCCTGGAAATTAACAAAATCATCTATATTATACGCTTCCTCTATTTTAGCCTCATGAATAGGTTGCCCTAAACATAAAAATACTCCCATGAAATACCCATTATCCTCACTCATCTCCTCCAATTCCAAATAGTCTGGTGTTATTTTAAACTCTTTTTGTATTATCACCTGTAATCTATTTTTATAATTATCGTCATTGTTTACTATTTCTGTCCAATCCACATATCTTTCAAATACAGTTTCCACATAGATTTGACACATTTGAAATCCTGGTCCAGTTACAAACAAATTCTCAAACCACTTTTCCTCGTCTTTTACTACAATCTTATTATGGTCCAAAAAGATAGCCCCCAAAAAAGACTCAAATAAACACCCTAATTTCTTTAAATTGGTTCTTATTTTTTTATCCTCCGCATGCTTTGATATAATTAACCACTTATTTAAATTCATCATATACGCTAACTTGCCAATCGATTCATTCTTCACTAAAGCGATTTTCTTTTCGGTCATAAATCCTTCGTTCTCTTTAGGAAAACGACGATACAAATAATACTTTGTAATTGCCTCCAATATACCGTCTCCTAAAAACTCCATTCTTTCATTTGATTTTGATTTTAATGTCATGCAACCTGCCGGGCGCGACATGATTGTTATATTCTGCTCCTCATTTTCTAACATAGGACGCTTTGTATAAGAACGATGAACAAATGCCCTCTTATACAAATCTAAATTATGCACTATTCCTGGTAAACCACAGTTTCTTAATATGGTTTCTACGTCTTTTTTCGTTATTTCTATGTTGTTTGGATTATATGGATTAAATACCAACCCTTCATCTGTTTTTATAATATCGTCGTCTTGCAACAACAACTTTTCCTTTTCATTTGTCATGTTAAATTAATTCCATTTTTCTTATTAAATCATTTTAAAATATGTTTAAAAATTGAAATAAATATACGAATAGATTTATCTACATATATATATACATGAGTAAACCAAATGACGTATCCTTGATAAGCACGGAATCATCTTTAAAAAGTACTACTGATAACAAAGACGCAATAAAACAAAAAATAATAACCTACAGAAAATCTCTAGATAAAATATTTAATTATCGTTATACCATTTATGGTCCCCAATATGATATCGAAGACAACTTTACTTCACACACTTCATTCTATGGTGAGCGATTCGTTCTTGTTAATCTTATACATAACGGAAGACATATCTGTTTCAATTGTTCCGACAGAGAGATTTTATACGCAATAATAGAATGCGTTAAACTATATAATGGTAAAAACTATGCAGAATTTAAAGAATCGTGTTACGGAAAAGCGGTTAATTTTGATCCAAAAAATTTACCCCCAGTTCCTCCCTTTCAACACATCATGATTCATTTTCAAAAAAATTATTTTGATCGGCTTACATTACTGGACCAGCATTTTATAAAAAATAATCATAACCATGAACATTTAATCGCTAAAAAAAAGGCACTATATATTTACCCGAATGATTGCATCTATCTTCTTCCATTACCAAAAGACGTCGTTACTCTCATTCGTGATTTCATTACATATGTTGACTTTAAAAAATGTCAATACCTAAGAAAGGAGTATGAAAAAGAACGCATAAAATGTTTTAAATAATGCAAATCGTATATTACAGTATCACAAATATAATGATCCAAAATACAATCACCGCAATCCCTAAAAAACCTCTAATTCTTTCTTCATTTATTTTAAACTTCGCGCGTTTTGACATATAATCGTATTACTATTAAGTAAGATTATTAATATGATTCATATTACCTTGTTTCTACTCCCACAATCTTGTTTCCTTCTAGTTCAAGTCCAATGATTTCTTTGTTGTTTTCACTAAAGACCTCTTTAAAATCACCAGGACCATAGTTTTTTTTACCTTTAAATATTAATTTATTTCTCTTTGATGTACTTACAACGACACCAATCCCAAGATATTCACTTGCATAAAGTTGCTGAATACTTGTGATTATTTCATCGTCCTCTAGTATAATTTCATCTGTATATTTTCCACCATTTTCACCAAATAAACGTTTTTTATTGTTTTCATATATAAATATGATACAATCCAAATAATTACCACTTCTAATAACTAATTTCTTCATTTTTAACGTTTTTAACTCCTCATCCGTTATATCTTCATAACACATATATTCATGGTTCTTTTTTGGCTTGTTTTGTGGTTTATTTGGAGATTGATTTTGCGGTTTATTTGGAGCTTGGTTTTGCGGTTTCTTAGGAGCTTGGTTTTGCGGTTTCTTAGGAGGTTCAATATGATTACAATCTGGCCACAGTAACATAACATCTCTGGCATATTTACTTCTTACTCCTTTACCACCCATTTTCAAGAGATATTCTGTATAGTCATGGCTTTCAATATCTAATTTCCGGTTAAATAAACAGTTTTCTCTCTCTAATATACCCGGTATCCCATAGTTTGACGGAACATATATTTTTTGTATATTGTTACTCAACATTAAAAGAGACGGAACAAAACTACCTACCCCAAATACTAAATGTTTTGCTCCCATTATTAATTTTATATCTGTTAATAATTCACCACCACTCCATCTTACATTCTCCATTCTTTCCAATGGCTTTAAACACGGATTTCTAGCATTTTGTGTACAAATGATATAATGTTTATACTCGTTTTTGTTTATGATTTTGTTGTAAAACTCCAATGGAGGAGGAACGTATTTTGGATGAGGACAATTTGTAAATATATCCCCCGAACGCATATGAATAATCAAGGTATCGTCCCCAGAAAGTATAGCCTCTTCTTCTTTAAAAACCAATAGATCTTTAAGTATTTTAATCGCCTGGTCATGATTTTTATTAAAACATCCCGAATATTCTGGTAACCATTTTTGATAATAAAAATTATATCTATTTTTTATCTCTTCATTTGAGCTTTCTGGATACAGAATAATATGTCTTTTGCTATAATATTTTGAATAGCTTGAAAATTTATGATTGTCTTTTATATCAGGTAGACGAATGTTATATTTTTTATCTATTGCTATTAATATACAATTATACGTTTGCAATAGTGTATTCCCTAACATTCCCTGCCAGTTATTTAAAACTAAAATAGGCATATACTTATTAAAATATTAAATTATAATAAATATACCGAACTTTTATACCATAATATAGATACATTTCATATTACACCCTTGTTCTTAAATTAATGTATATACCCCATCCTATAATGGTTATTAACGTTCCAATAACAAAATTAAAAGCGATATATACACCATTTGTTCTATGCGAAATTGCCCATCCTATTAAATACGATGTTCCCAAATAGCTTACTGTACATATTATACTATAACACGTAGAATTACGATTTGTATTTATATTTATATTTTCAATACCTATATGAATTTCTTCCCTACTTATATTCGTTTCGCTTTCATATATGGTTCTTTCTAAAGGCGACCGGCAATAAACACAAGCATTTTCATATTTTGTTTTTATCCACGCTTCATAACACAAATCACACATTTTTTTATCACACATCGCATTTTCACATTTATATTTTGTTTGTTCTACATGAAATTCGGTGCAACAAATCTCACAATAATAATTAAAACTTAACTCTACATCTACATCTATATCTATTTCTATCATTGGGTTAGGAGTATCTATAATCATTATGTATAAACATATTTATATTTATATTTATATTTAATCAAATTAAAACCATCCTTTGTAATTATCTATGAATAAACTGTATATTGATACAAGAGAAAAACCACTTTATAATCAATTAAAAAATTTATATATCAACGCACCTATCGATGTAAATCCTTTTGAACATTATTTTGAATACAAAGCATTGGATATAGGTGATGCTATCATTACAAATAATGAAGAACCCCTCCTTATATTTGAAAGAAAATCAATACCCGATATGTTATCTAGCTTGAAAGACGGTAGATATTTAGAACAATCTTATCGCCTCCAAAATTTTAATTTGCATAATCATCTTATCACCTATATTATTGAAGGTAATATCAATATTCCTGAAAAAAATACGATTATTTCCACCTTCTTTAGCCTAAATTACAATAAACAATTTTCTACCCTTAAAACAAATAATTTACAAGAAACCGCCTTTTTTTTATTTCAATACCTTAAAAAAATACTAAAACAAAAAGATGTATCTTGCCTTATAAATAACACATCTTGTTTACAAGATAAAACATACAGTGATGTTATAAAAACATCGAAAAAATCAAATATCGATAAAGATAATATATGTGAAATTATGCTTACACAAATTCCAGGCATTAGCTCCCAATGTGCTAAATCCATATCAAAAAAATTTAAAACCATGATTGATTTAATCGTTGCTTTGCAAGACGACGAAGATTGTCTTAATGATTTATATATAGAAACCAATAAAACAACAAGAAAAATAAATAAAACGGCCATAAAAAATATAAAAGAGTATTTAATGCAATAATTATATTGTCTTATTATAAACAATGAATTTTTTTAAATTGGAACTCCCAACCATGTCCAATGGTATTGTCTTTTTATTTTCTATTTTTTTGATTCTATTAGTATCTTCTCAAATTGGTGCAAATCAACATATATTAACCACGAATACTGTAGAAGGATTTGAACCGGCAAGTAATTCCAAGTCTGTGGCTAGTAATATTAAAATCGAAAAAAATAAGGTTTTAGATAGTCTTCATATTGATAAATATCGAAACAATTATGAAGATATTGTGAGTAATACTAAAACATGGGCTGATGCTCAAATACTTAAATCCATTGTATCTGATACCATATCTACAGGCGAGGGATTAACAGACAGTAATCTTAAAAAAATAAATCATATCAATTCACTAAAAACCTTTAAATCATGCTGCGATGATGCCTATAATTTAATCGATGAAAATTAAGTTGTGGTATTTCCTTTTCTTGTTCTTTTATCAAATGCGCCACCATCTACAACTTCCCTACTATATTTTATACCTCCCCAATTTGTATCCATTGCATTTGGACTTTTTTCTTTGTGCTTATAGGATTTATATACATTATCTAATGGAACATCTAGCCCTATGTATTGATTGTGTGGGTCCACTCCTGGAAATAGATTTGCATTGAATGGAGTATCATCCCTATGCGAATCATATAATAAAGATTTTTCTGTTGATGTTCCCTTAAATGTAAGGCGGTCCAATTGAATTTCATCTAACGCTCTTTGAACCATCTCCCTATCTGTTATATCTCGTCCACTTATGGAGTCGCGCTCATTTGTTTCATACAATAATCCACCTTGTAAATTTAAGGGATCGGGTCTTATGTGATACTCACTTCCACCTTGAGCATTGTATGTATGTTGCAAAAATAAAATTGGACAATTTATTCCACGCGACTTCTGCCATTCGACATATTCAATATATTCTTCTAAATTATTAAACTTTATTGGGTTTATGCCTGGAATCTCTGCCTTTTTTGAATTTTTTAAATATAATTCTTTGTCTTTTTGAATTAATATATCAGGGCAGTCGTCTTGCACCGTAAATGCCTCTTTATTTGGCATTTTATCACACGAATATGTTACCAATCCTAATATAAATATTATTAATAATAAGAATACTTTCAAAATACTTATATTTATACTTTCCATTTATATATAATATTAATAATAAATATTAATATTATATTAATGAATCAAGAGTCCTGTTTTATTTGCTTAAATGAAAATGATAAATCTAAATATCTTCCACTCATATCTCTAACCCACTCTAAAAATTGTAAATGTAATCATATGGTTCACGTTAAATGCTATAAAAAGTATAGTAAATATAAAAAAAACATATGCCCCATGTGCAATAGTTTTATAACTTCTAAAAAGGAACAAGAAACAGAACAAGAA
>CEQL01140791.1_pt1 | contig 22239 bp, 20 predicted proteins | sample 356281 | NCBI WGS metagenome assembly CEQL01 (sample SAMEA2621203, study PRJEB7988) | marine metagenome | biome: marine biome (ENVO:00000447); feature: surface water layer (ENVO:00002042); material: "saline water (ENVO:00002010), including plankton (ENVO:xxxxxxxx)" | depth 5 m
ATTGAAGCGGATTTTAACTTTTCTACAGCTAATTTTAATTTTCTATATTCCGCAACTTCAGGATTTAACCCAGTAGATTTAACACCAATGAAACTTGTACCCGCAGAAGGATCATGCATTTCAAGACCATAAGATGCATAACTAGTTGATCTAGACGAATTTTCAATCACTTTTTCAGCTACACTATCAATTAAATCAGAATGCCTGATTCTTTCAGCTTGAAGTTCCGCGCAACCTAAGGCAGAAGCATCTACTTCCCAATGATAAGTTTCAGCATTTGCTTGCCCCTTCCCACCAGCATCTTCAACAAAATTATCTAAAAGATATTTTGTAGCAACAATATTGTTTTGCATGAAAGGAGTACTTGAGCAACCAACTAAAACCAAAAGAGTAATTAAAGCAAATAGTTTTGAAAATTGAACAAAAAAGTTCTTTAAATTAATTAAAATCATTGATAATTCTCCTAAGACACTTAATATGCCTTTACGACGGCAAGTTTAAGACCTTTAAAAACTTAAGTCAATTTTAGCGAAAGCTAAATTTAACAATAAAATTGGGAATTTTTATGTCACAAATCTTTGAAAATGAGTTCAAAATCTTAAAATTAGGCAATCCTATTTTAAGACTGACCGCTAAAGAACTTACAAAAGAGGAAATTTTATCTTCAGAAATACAAGAATTAATTCCTAAAATGTGGGATGTTATGAAAAATGCTGGCGGAATTGGCTTGGCTGCTCCTCAAATAGGGATCTCTATCCAACTCGCTGTCATTAAATTAGAAAGTGACTCAGAAAGATATGATAATTTAGAAAACTCAGATGAATTTGTTGTATTTAATCCAAAATTAGAAGTAATCGACAAAGAAAAACAAGGTTTTTGGGAAGGATGTCTTAGCGTGCCAGGCTTAAGAGGATATGTAGAAAGACCAAGAAAGCTCAAAATAAAGTATTTAGATGAATGTGCTAATGAAAAAGAAATATTAGTTGAAGACTTTTTAGCAACTGTATTTCAACACGAACTAGATCATTTATTTGGATATTTGTATGTAGATAGACTTAATTCAACAAAAGACTTAGTCTTCGAAGATGAATTATCAAACATAGCTTCAGAAAAACTTTTAGACTGAATAATGCTTAGATGTTGGTTATTGATTTTTTTATCTTTTAATATGCTTTCGTTTGAAATTCTTCCAAATAAAGACATAGATATTGACTCTTGGCGCTTTGTAAAAGACCAAGTCATGGGAGGAAAATCTGATGGCTACATGTTATTAAAGGAGTCTACAATTCAGGACTTTGATTTTATATCCGCAAAAGGAAATGTTTCTACTGATGGCGGTGGGTTTTTAATGTTTAGAAAAGAAATCAATGCAGATAATATAAATGACTTCTCTAAGATAAAATTTAAGGCAAGAGGAAATAATGAAAAGTATTTCATTCACATAAAAACTAAGGGTTCAATATTTCCTTGGGTAAGATATCTTGCTGAATTTGAAGTTATTGAGAAGTGGCAAGACTTTGAAATTGAATTTACCGAGTTCATCAGATACAGTAATAAAAGTCCAAAAAAAAGAAATCTTAACCCTAAAAAAATAAAACTTATTGGCGTTGAAGCTTCTGGAAGAGATTTTGATATGGATATTGATATAGCCTCGATGAGTTTTTCTAAATAATTAAATTAAAGCAATGATAACCAAGGCCGACGACTATCCAATTCATCAATTACCTCATCCTGTCTCGGAAGTCGGTACAGAAAGAAACTTTTATGATCGTTATTTTTTTAATGGATATTCAAAAAAAGAAGATTTTTACTTTGCTGCGGTACTTTGTTTGTATCCTAATTTGAACATTATGGATGCTTCTTTCACTCTAGCTATAGATGGAAAGCAGCATAATATAAGATCTTCAAGAATTCTTGGTCTTGAAAGACTTGATACAAAAGTAGGCCCAATAGAAGTTAAAGTTCTTGAACCACTAGAAAGACTTTTAGTGGAACTTTCAGAAAACGACTCAGACATTACCGCCAAGCTGGAATTCACTAAAAGATTTGAGCCTATGCAGGAGCCAAATATGAATCTTTTTAATGGTCCTAGAAAAATTATGGATACATGCAGACTCACTCAACATGGATATTGGGCTGGCGAAATTAAAATTAAAAATGATGTTATCAAAATATCACCTAAGGAATTTGTCGGAACAAGAGATAGATCTTGGGGAATAAGACCTGTTGGAGCAGGAGATAGTCAGCCTATGGTGCCATTTGAGATGCCTCAATTTTTTTGGTTATGGGCTCCTGTTCATTTTGATGAGTTAGCGACTCATATCTATTATATTGATAATGAAAAAGGAGAAGCAGACAATGCTTTTGCAAAAATTCAGTATGATGACGGAAAAGAACAGTCTAATTTCGTTTCACATCAAAAAATTATTTCCTATAAACCTAAGACAAGAAGAGTTGAGTCATTGATATTAAATTTAAAAACTTCGCAAGAGAATTTATTTGAATTTCAAATTTTGCCTGAAGTAAACATGTTTATGTGCGGTTTAGGCTATATGCATCCGGATTGGGGACATGGTCAATTTAAAGGCGAATTGGAAAGTCACTATGATACCTACGATTTAAAAGACGATCCTCAAGACCCACCATTTCTTCATGTTCAATCATTATGCAAAGTCAAACTTAAGACTTCAAAAAAAGAACTTGAAGGGCGAGGTGTTTTGGAGCAATTATTTTTAGGACCTCATGAGCCTAGTGGGTTTAAGGATCTTTTCGACAAACCTTAATAATGCCAGTTTCTTCAGAAAAAAATTTTGAAAAAAAATTATCAATCTTTAAAAACTGGTTAAAAACGAAAGAGCGCTATAAGAAAGAAAATATTACCATTCAGCCACATGAATCATCAGCAGCAAGTGGTTTTTCAAATGAAACTTTCTCCTGCAAAGTTTTTGGAAAAAACATTGATGAAGATATAGTCTTGAGAATCAAACCCACTGAATTTCAAGTATTTCCCGAATACAATCTTGGCTTGCAAGTTGAAATCATGAAAGAATTGAAAAGATTTAATCTTCCTGTCCCGGAAATTTTATTTTATGAATCAAATGAAGAAATCATTGGCTCGGAATTTTATGTAATGAAATTCGTAAAAGGAGAAGCACCTTCTGATAATCCTCCTTATCATATGGACCCTGAAGGCATGATGGGAAAAGCTTCTTCAAAACAAATAAGATCAGTTTGGCTTGGGTGGTTAGAAAACTTGGTGTCTTTTCACAAAATAAACTATGAAGATTTAGAATTAAGTCTCATTAAGATAAGAAAAAATGAAAAATCTCATCTACAGTCTGATCTTCAATACTATAAATCATTCATGGAGTGGGGTATGGATGGAGAAACAAATTTTTTTCTAGAAGAAGTCTTTTTATGGCTAGTTGAAAATCTGCCTACTAGTTCAAATCCAAAAAAACTTTGCTGGGGAGACTCAAGAATAGGGAATGTTCTTTTTGAAGACTTTAAGGTAAAAAGTTTACTTGACTGGGAGATGGCAACAATAGGAGATCCTTTATGTGACTTAGCTTGGGGGCTTACAACTGATGACGTAAGCAGCCATGGATTAAATATTAAAAAGCTTTTTGGCACTATTTCAAATGATGAAGCTATAAAATTCTGGGAAAAAAATACCGGATTTTCAGCTGAAAATTTCTATTATTATAGAGTTTTATGTCTTTTTAAATTTTCTATAATTATGATAAGAGTTGCAAAAAAGTTAATCCATAGTGAAATAATGCCCTTAGACAGTGACTTTCATATCAATAATCACGTATCAAATTATCTAAAACAGGAATTCAATGAAAAAAATTAGAATAGAAAAACAAATAAAATGCTCAGCTGACTCTCTTTGGGAGCTTTTTGCAGATGTAACAAGATCTGATTGGGTGCCGTTTGCCGATGAAATTATTTTTGAAAATGATGTAAGGACTTTCAAAATGGATGGTGTAGGAGAAATTCAAGAAAAGATAATTGAGAAAGATAAGGCTAAAAAATCTCTCACTTACAGTGTAATAAAGTCACCTGCTCCATTGAGTCACCATATTGCAAACATTACGGTTGTTGAAGATGATAACTTTTCAAAACTTGTTTGGACTTCTGAAGTTGAGCCAGACGAGTTTGAAAAATTAATAGTTGGCGGAATGGAGTCATCAATCGAGATGATTAAAAAGATTCTTGAATAATATTCAAATTAAAAAGGATTTTATCTATATGAAATTGGCTTTAGAAGAAGCCAATTTAGCTTTTTTAAAAAAAGAAGTTCCGGTTGGAGCTATTTTAGTTAAAGACGATAAAATAATTTCTCGCTCACATAACCAATCAATTTCAGATAATGACCCCTCTGGGCATGCAGAAATGAATGTTCTTAGAGAAGCGGCAAAAAAAACTAATAACTATAGACTTAACGGAACTAGTCTTTACGTTACCTTAGAGCCGTGCTTAATGTGTTTTGGCGCATGCATTCATGCTCGTATAGATAGATTAATATTCGCAACAGAAGATCAAAAATCAGGAGTGGTGATTAATAATTTAAATTTAAAAAAAGAAGGTTTCTTCAACCATAAAATTTCCATTTCTAGCGGAGTTCTAGCCACGGAAAGCTCTGACTTATTAAAAAAATTTTTTCAAGAAAGAAGGAATTAAAGTTTGAACTCAGTCCAAACTGGAGCATGATCGGAAGGCTTTTCCATGCCTCTTATTTCATAATCTATGTCAGATTTACTTGCTATTTCTAACAAAGATTTTGTTACCCATAGATGATCAATTCTGAGACCTCTCTTTGGATTATCATCAAACCCTCTGCTTCTATAGTCGAACCAACTAAACTTATCATTTGATTGCGGAAAAAATTTTCTGTAAGAGTCAGAAAATCCCCAAGACTTTATTTTCCCCAACCACTCTCTTTCCTCTGGCAGAAAACTACATTTGCCGGTAGCCAACCATCTTTTTCTATTATTTTCACCAATACCAATATCAATATCTTCTGGAGAAATATTTAAGTCTCCTAAGATGATAATATTGTCATTTGGTGTAAAATTTTTATTTAAATAGAGCATCAAATCCTTAAAGAACTTTTCCTTGTAAGGAAATTTTTTTGGATGATCTCTGCTTTCTCCTTGAGGGAAATATCCGTTAATAATTGTTACTTCTTGAGAAGAAAATTTATGTCTGGATGAAATTAATCTGCATTGAGCATCTTTTTTATCACTTGGAAAACCAATTTGAATATCTATTGGCTCAGATTTATAGAGAGTTGATACACCATAATGTCCTTTTTGACCATTAATTATGGCTTTGTAACCAAGTTCATTGATGCTTTCCATGGGATAATTTTCATTATCGACTTTAGTTTCTTGCAGACAAATAATCTCTGGCGAGTGCTTATCAATTAGTGCGCTCATTTGATGTAACCTCGCTCTCAAGCCATTTACATTGAAAGAAAAAATTTTCATCTGAAATCTGAACTTGAAATTAGTTTGGGTTTGTTTAAATTAATCTGATCGATCAAAATTCTAGCAGCTTCTTCTAGGACCATTTTTTCAGAAAACTCAGTTATCTCTTCCGGATCTGCGTCTAGAAACTCTTGAAAGTTTAAATAGGGTCTTAAACCAAGAGAAACTCTAAATCTATTTTCAATAAATAGCCTTTTTTCTTCTCGTACTTTTTTTTCAGATTTTCTTACTAAATAATTAACAGGAATTAGTTTTTTATTTAATTCATTTTTGCTTTGATTTTTTTGATCTTTTATATACTCATTTAAATTAGAGTCAGTCACCCTTTTTTTCGAAAAACTTTGAATCATCTCGATATTTGAAGTTGAATTGAAAGGTTCATAATCTAAAGATGAAATATCATCGTAAGGAAGAGAATTTTCAAGCACCATTTCTCCAACTTCTTCGCTATTGAAAACATAAGGTAGGTTTATATCAGGAATTACACCAAGGTTTTGTGTACTTTTTCCAGAAACTCTATAAAACTTTTGTTCTGTGAACTTAAGTTGTCCATATGAAAGGTTTTCTAGACGTTGCACAGTTCCTTTGCCAAAAGTGTTTGAGCCTACGATTAATCCTCTTTTATAGTCCTGAAAAGCCCCCGCAAGAATTTCTGAAGCCGATGCGCTTAATTTATCTACTAAAATCATAACTGGGCCTTCATAGTTTTGCATCCCTCTGGTGTGACCTAGAGGTTGAATTGAACCATTTGACTCCATTACCTGAACAATACTTCCTTTTCCAATGAAGAGTTTTGCAAGTGAATAAGCCTCATATAAAGAACCACCTGAATTTCCCCTCAAGTCTAGAATGACTCCGTCTACTTGTTCTGCTTTTAACTCTCTTAATAGGTTTCTGACATCTTTTGAACTGCTTTTATAGTTAAATTGGTTTCTGCTAAACGCATCAAAATCCATATAAAATGCAGGCAGATCAATAACCCCAATGCTATAAGACTTATTTGGCTTATAAATTTCAACTTTACTTTTCTTTGCAGCTTGATCTTCAAGTTTAACCAAGCCTCTTGTAATTTCAATCACTCTACCTAAAACATCATCTGAGGCTGAATTTGGAATTACCTCAAGTCTTACTTTTGTATTTTTAGGACCTCGAATGAGACGTACTACTTCATCAATTCTCCAATCTCTAACGTCTTCTATGTCATTTTCTGGTAAAGAAGCCACTCCAACTATCTTGTCATTCACTTTTAAAAGTCCTGATTTGTCGGCTGGCCCACCTGGAATTAATCTTACTATTTTTGTGATTCCATCATCCGTAGAGAGAATAGCTCCTATGCCCTCTAACGAAAGACTCATGTTTATCTCAAAGTCTTCTTGAGATTTAGGAGATAGATAATTTGTATGAGGATCATAAAGCGATGTAATTGAATTCATATAAAGCGAAAAGATGTCATCTGACTTTATTCTTTTGAGGCTTTTAACTCTATTTTTTAATCTATTGAGCAATTTTGACTTTGAGTTTAAAAAATCATTATTCGATAAAAGAATATTTATAAATTCATTTTTAATCAAAAGTGCATGATAATTTTTTATGTCTTCCAAAGAGTTAAATCTCTCTTCTTCTTCTTCTTCTCTGCTTCTTTTAATGAATCTTGTTGTATTTAATTCTTTTGAAGAACTAATTAAATTTACTATATCTTGTTGATGACTAATTAACAGAAGCGAACGCTGATGATAATTTTCATAAATATTGAAAATTTCGTTTAGATTGTAAATATCTTCAAACGATGAAGAATTTGAATTGAACTCAGATGATGTAAAAATGATTTTTTCTTTATCTAAGTTTATTAAAAAATTATCGATGACTTTCTTATGAGTAATTTCAATATTTTTTTTGAAATGGTTTTTATTAAGTGTTTGTACAATTTCACTTATAACTAACCTATAGTCCTCTTTGGTTTCTAAAAGATCTTCACTTGAAAGATTAGAAGTAATAAAAAAATAAATAAAAAAAACAATGTATTTATTTATTTTTGTTAGCATGAAATTAATCTTTTTTGCTCAATAAAAGGTCTTTTTCCAACCATAAAGAATTTACCCAGTCTTTGAATTCAGATCTCAAAGATTGATTTTCCAATAAATTTTTATTGAGAAATTTTTCTGGAATTCTTATTTCTTTGATAACAATTTTTGCCGTATTCATTCTTCCACACAGATAATCCCAAAAACTTCTTTTTTTGGAGTCAAACTTAATTGTAAAATCTACTAAAGAGTCTATCCTATTAACTAGGCTCAATGCAGTTGCCAAGCCTCCTTCTTTAGGCTTCAAAAGATTTTTAAAAGGACTATTTTGATTATGATGCTTTTTAAGAGTAAATCTTGTACCTTCTGCAAAACTAAAAACCGTGACAGGATAAAGGGCATAATGTTTAAGTGCTCTTTTCATTTCTTTTATATCTTTACCAGCTAACTTAGGATTTTTTTCTAACTGTTTTTTTGTATACCTCTTTAAAAACGGCATATCCAAAGCCCACCAAGAAAGACCAATTACAGGTACGTAAATAAGAACATATTTCATAAAAAATTTAAGCATCGGCATTCTTTTGTTGGTTATATCTTGTAAAAGAAATATGTCTGCAAATGATTGATGATTGGACGTTGCAATTGTCCAGCCATCAGATTTGATATTTTCTTTTCCTATAATCTTCCATTTAGGTTTATGTAAGGCTTTAACCCAAATTTTATTCGTTAAAATCCATAGTTCACCTATCTTTATTATGAATTTTGTAAACAATACTTTCAAAGTTGTTATTGGTAGGAAAAATTTAATTATTCCCAAGGGGATTAACAAACAGGACAAAATCACGGTGTTCAAAACAAGAATGGTAATGGAGGTAACTCCAATTAAATTTTCAAATAAAAATTTCATTTTTTCTTCTCTAAATCCTTTATCCTGAAATAAGCTTCTCTTTGTTCTTTAATCGTGTGTGGTCTTTTATCTTCAAAAACATAAGGATGCCTTCTAATTAGCTTTTCACATAAGGTATCAATTACTTCATTAAAAGAAAATAGTTTATTTTCTTCAGCAATCTTGCATTGAAGGACAATTTGTAAAAGTAAATCGCCTAACTCTTCTTTAAAGTTTTCATCATCTCTATTATCAAATGCGCAATGAACTTCTATAGCTTCTTCCAAAATGAAGGGCAGAAGTGATTTTGAGGTTTGAGATTTAGTCCATTCGCATCCAGAATTAGGATCTCTTAATTCCGAGATGATTCTTAAAAGCTTTTCAGTTTTACTTTCATCCACAATGAACTTTAATAGCCAGTTAATTCAGCATATCTGTTTTTATGAAAATCAGAATTTCCAAAAATTTGTTCTGCTACCCTTGCTCTTTTTAAGTAAAGCCCTATGTCATATTCATCAGTAACACCAATTCCTCCATGCATTTGGACTGACTCATTAGAAACCAAATGAAATACTTCACCGACTTTTGCTTTTGCCAGGCTAGCTAATCTTTCAGAGTCATTTCCACCTTCATCAAATGAAGTTATAGACTCGATCACACAGGATTTACAAAGTTCTAATTCAGAAAACATTATCGCAGCTCTGTGTTGTAAAGCTTGAAAGGAACCTATTTTGGAGCCAAATTGTTCTCTTTCTTTTAAATAATCTAGAGTTATTTCATAGGCTTGAAGAGCGCTTCCGAGCATTTCTGCTGAAATAGCAGCTCGTGAAATATCCAAGACAGACTCAATTATTTCGTATGCCTTGCCTTCTTCACCAATCAACACATCTGAAGATACTTTTACATTGTCAAATTTCATATTTGCAGCATTTCTAGAGTCCACCATTTTTGTAGGAGCAATGGTTAAACCTTTAGCATTAGCATCTATAACAAAAAGAGATAAACCATTCTTGCTGCCTTCTTTACCCGAAGTTCTGCATGCGATGATGACCTTATCTGCAAAACCGCCATCAATGACAAAGGATTTTTCACCAGAAATATTAAAGTTCTTGCCATCTTTTTTTGCTTCACAAACTGTTTTTAAAGGATTGTGGTGATTACTTTCTTCGATAGCAAAGCAAAGCCTAAGACCCTCTTCAACAACTTTAGAAAGAATATCTTTTTTCACATCATCATTAGCATGCTTAATCAAACTTACTCCTACAACTGCAGTAGAAAATAAAGGTGAGGGCGTGAGGGTCCTTCCAAGTTCTTCTAAAATGGAGGATATACCAGCTACACCAAAGTTAGAACCTCCAAACTCTTCAGGAATTAAAATTCCTGTCCATCCGAGAGATACCATTTCCTGCCATACTTTATCGTCGTAACAACTTTCTATTTCGCTATCCCTGACTTCACGAAAGTGAGTTGTTGGAGTCTTTTCAGATGCGAATTTTTTAGCACTATCTTTAAGAAAGATTTGTTCCTCACTTAAAACTAATGACATATTTTTCTCCCAAAAAATTTTTACTATTGTGGTAGGTCTAAGACTCTTTTAGCGATAATATTAAGTTGAACTTCTGAAGTCCCCCCTTCAATAGAATTTGCCTTTGTTCTGAGCCATTCTCTTGTAATTGCAAGTTCTGCAGGACCAAAACCTTCTCCTTCCCATCCAAGTGCCTTGGTTCCCATCGCTTCAAGCATTAATTCATATCTGAGCTTATTACTTTCACTTCCATAGTACTTGAACATTGAGGAAGCTGGACTTGGACCTGAGTTGGAAGATTTACTTTCCTCGCTTGCTCTTCTCATGGTCAAAGAAAAAGCATGAGAATTTATATCAAAGGATGCGATTTTTTGTCTTAAAGCAGGGTCTGCCAATTTACCATTTTCTTCGCCGGCATAAGTTTTTGCCATAGTTGCCATTCCTGAAGATATTGCCTGATCTTTTTTCTTTTTGGCAGATCCTCCGCCTCCAAGACCCATTCCAGCAATCATATTTCTTTCATGCTGAAGAAGGCGTTTAGCAACATCCCATCCTTTATTTAATTCGCTGACCAAATTTTCTTTAGGAACAAGGGCATTATCAAAAAAAGTTTCACAAAAAGGAGATTTTCCAGAAATAAGCTTTATCGGTTTGGTTGTAACTCCCGGCTGATCCATATCAATTAGTAAAAAGCTAATACCATCGTGTTTAGGTTCTTGGGGACCTGTTCTTACTAAGGTAAAGATCATATCGCAATCGTCAGCATAGGAAGTCCATACTTTCTGCCCATTAACAACGAAATGATCACCTTTGTCTTCTGCTTTTGTTTTTAGACTAGCAAGATCTGATCCAGACCCTGGTTCGCTATAACCCTGACACCATCTAATTTCTCCTTTGACAATTTCAGGAATATATTTCTTTTTTTGCTCCTCAGAGGCAAATTCAAGTAATGCTGGACCCAACATCCAAATACCAAAGCTTGATAAGGCTGGCCTTGCTTTAATAGCCATCAATTCTTCTTGAAGAATTTTATTTTCATCAAAGCTAAGTCCACCACCTCCATATTCTTTAGGCCATGTAGGGCAGGTCCATCCTTTTTCTCCCATCCTTTGGAGCCATAATTTTGCATCTGAGTGAGGAAATTTACAGTTTCTTCCTCCCCATACAACGTCTCCTGGCCCCATGGGCTTTCTCATTTCAGGAGGACAGTTAACTTCTAACCATTCTTTTGTTTCTTTTCTAAACTGATCTAAATTTTCCATAATTTTTCTATTTATTTTTTTATTTAAGTGATTTTTTTTTCACAAACGTGTCTAATTGTAGCAATTTTTGATAATTAATCAGCCATGAACTTAGAATTTTTTAGTCAAAATCCAGAATTACTATGGATATTTACAGTTTTTTATGACCTTACCTTAGCAATAATATTATTTTATTTTTTTGGCAAGAATGGCTTATATACCGCAGTAATTCTTGGAATTATTCTGGCAAACTTACAAGGCGGCAAAGTTAGTGAGCTTACTATCTTCGGAAGTACTTTTGTTGTAAGCATGGGTGCAATAATGTATTCCGGCATTTATTTTGCCACAGATTTGTTGAACGAAAAGTATGGCAGAGCCGAAGCAAATAAAGCTGTAATTATTGGAGCAGTAGCAAATGTGATAGTAATGTTCACTCTCGTTTTGAGTACCTATTACTTACCATCGGGAATAGCCTCATCAGCTAATGAAGTTCATCAAGCAATATCTACATTAGCTTTGTACTCTCCTATATTCGTAATAGGATCAATAACAGCTTATTTGATAAGCCAAACATTTGATGTGTGGGTTTTTCATAAGATTAAGACTATGACTGGAGGTAAATATCTCTGGTTAAGAAATAATGTTTCAACTTTAAGTTCTCAAGCCCTAGATACTTTTATCTATACGTTTGTATGGGTTTTAGCAGGACAGATGTCATTTCAAGCTGCATTGGCAATTGCTTTAACAAAGTATGTTTTTAAGTTTTTTATAGCAATAGTAGATACAATATTTATTTATTACGTGAGAAACTTTAATCCAACGGATTTAAGAGCAACAAATGAATAAAATTTCGTCAATTAATATTGTTCATTCCTCTACCAGAGATTATAAGGAAACTTTAGAGAGGTGTCAGAAAGTTATTACAAATGGTGATGTGACTATTAACCATATTGTTGCCAATAAATCTGATGAAAGCCTAAAGAAATTGGACTCATCTGCTGATCTCATTCTCGTGATTGGTGGAGACGGTACAATGATTGGAGCCATCAGAGATCTTTGCCATCTGAATACTCCTCTTTTAGGAGTTAACATTGGAAAATTAGGCTTTTTAACAGACCTTCAACTTGATTCTTTAGAAGTCGAGCTACCGAAAATTCTAGAAGGTGAATATCAAGAAGAATCAAGAAACCTATTAGAAGTTTCTAATAAAAATAACTCATTTGTTTTAGTGAATGAAGTAGTACTCCATTCAGGAGAGTTAGCAAAAATGACTAGTTTTTCTCTTTTTAAAAATAATAAATTAATTGCTAATCACAAATCAGATGGTTTGATAGTTTCTTCTGCTACAGGGTCTACTGCTTACATGTACTCTGGAGGAGGACCGGTTTTGTATCCCACGCTAGATGTATTTGCTATTATGCCGATGTTTTCTCATAGCTCTTCAACAAGGCCCTTGATAATTCCCGCTGAAGATGAATTGGAACTTAAGTATGAGCATGATGATTTGGCAAAAGTTATTCTCGATGGACATAACGAATTTGATTTAGAATCTGGAGACTCATTGAAGATTAAAAATAGTTCTACTAGATATCACTTAATTCATCCAAAAGATTATGATTATTTTGAAGCATGTAGATCTAAACTATTTTGGGGATTACCAATTGTTAAATAAAGCTAAATATATTTTTATACTTTTAATTTGTTTTCCATCCTTTTCTCAAAATGCAGACTACGAACAATATCTTCGTTTTTTACCAGAGTCTGTAAGATCTTCAGTTGAGTCTAGATTGTCTAGTGATACTCAAGATGAGTCTAACTATGATGAAATAAATAAATTTCAATCTAACACTTTCGAAGAAGCTTTGGATTTCAACGAAAAGAAACTAGACGAATTTGGCAACGAAATCCCTGAATTGTTTGGATATGATTTGTTTGAAAATTCTGAGTCTTTCTTACCAGCTGGAATAATCGCAGCCCCAAAAAACTATGTTCTTGGACCAGGAGATGAACTTACTTTGAGTTTTTCAGGGGGCATTCAAGCTATAAAAAAAGTATCAATAAACAGAGAGGGGAATATTTTTTTACGCGAAATGGGAACTATTTCATTCAGTGGACTTACATTCAATGAGGCAAAAGAAAAAATAAAAAATATTGCCGAAGCTTCTTTAGTAGGTACTGAAATTGAAATTTCTTTATCAAGATTAAGAACTATTCAAGTATTTATACTTGGTAATGCAAAAAAACCTGGTTCTTATAATCTTTCTCCGTTATCTTCGATTTCAAGCATTTTATTTGCATCAGAAGGTCCCTCAAAAAATGGCTCTCTAAGAAAAATTTTATTAAAAAGAGATAATGAAGAAATCGGTTCCTTAGATTTATACGACCTTTTAATAAATGCAAATACTACCAATGACTTAAGAATTCAATCTGGAGACGCTCTTTTAATTAATCCAATTGGCAGTAAAGTAAAAATTTGGGGAAGTGTTAACAGACCTGCGATTTACGAAATTCTTGAAGGCGAGTCTTTTAAAGAAATTCTTCGTTTCGCATCAGGATTTTCAAGTGGCGCGAACAAAAATAAAATAACTTTAAGTAGAATCACAACATCAGGCCAAAGAGAGTTTAATGATTATAATCTTGATGAAATAATCAATGTCGTATTAAGAGATTCTGATGAAATTTTCATTCATGATCTATCAGGAAAATTGTCAAATAATATTCGTATCGAAGGTTTCGTCAACAGTAAGGGCATATACTCTTACAAAGAAGAAAGCACCTTGGAAAACTTTATTGATGAAAACGATCTTTTAGACTCAACTTATCTTCCCTTTAGTATCATATCTAGAAAAGGTAAGGATGGTTCAAGAGAGTATTTATCAACAGATTTGAATAACGAAACACGAAAAAACTTCAAACTTTTTCCAAATGATCTAATTTATGTTTTTTCTGAATATGATCTAGATTTTATTAATTCCGCTTTACTTGCTGACGCCTTAGGACTCCTTTCTGAAGAAGATAAGCAATCGCTAGATATTTTTTATTCAGAACAGAACAAAGACTCGGAGCTAATTAAACCTCAAAATGAAGGTCTTCAAGATTTAGAAATAGATGAAACATTTTCTTATAGAAAAAATTCTGAAAACGAAAAAAATTTAATTGCAAAAAATTTAGTAAAGTTTATTCCAGATGATAGATACCCATGCAAATCTCTGAAATATGTTGCTAAATTTAATGCTTCAACCTTAGTTACAAATCTTCAAAGCTTAAAATTTACCACTTCTGAAACTGATATTTCAGACAGGTTGGGACTAAATGAAGGATGCCCAAAAATATTTGAAGATAATCCTGATTTACTTATTGTAGCTCTAGAAAATGCTACCTTGCTCAGTGGAGAAGTAAGAAAGCCAGGATTCTATCCTGTAACTAAAAATATAAATTTAAAAAATTTAACTTCTTTCGCGGGAGGGGCAACAAATCTAGGACAATCAGGTAATTATGAGATTTTTTATTCTTTAAACAAAATAGAAAAAGTTGAGTTTACAAATTCCCAACAATTAATCGTTTCAGATAAATTTCCTAAGTCAATTGTTTTACAACAAGACCCAAATAAACAAGAAACGTTTTCAGTTTCCGTTAGTGGCTTTATAAAAAATCCTGGAACTTATTCTATTTCAAAAGGTGAAAAATTAAGTTCTCTACTACAAAGAGCAGGCGGCTATGAAAAAAATGCATATCCTTACGGAGGAGTTTTTACAAGATCTTCTGTAGCAAAAAGAGAAAAAGAAGCCTTTAATAGGGCTGCAGATCAATTAGAGGAGGGCATAGCAACATCTCTTACAAGCGGCGCTATTTCAAATACTGGCAACCCACAGTTAGCTCTTTCGGTTATTTCGAATCTAATCACTAGATTGAAAGATATTTCTCCTGTTGGAAGGATTGTTACTGAAATGGATTTGAATAACCTAAAGAAGAATCCCGAAGTAGACATAGTTTTAAATTCTGGGGATAGAATTTATATTCCTTCTGAAAAATCAACTATAACAGTAACAGGCGAGGTTTTATCTCCAACTAGCTTTGTTTTTTCAAAAAACTTAAGAGTTAACGATTATATAAAGCTCGCAGGAGGGCTTGCAGACTCTGCTGATAAAAATGGCATATTTGTGATTTTGCCTAATGGCCAGGCAATAAAAAATCTTGATCGATGGAGAATAGGTAGGAGTAAAATTCAGCCTGGCTCAACTATCATTGTCCCTAGAGATTCAACACCATTCAATGCTATCTCAATATTTAGAATTTTTACTCCAATTCTTGCAAATTTTGCTACTGCAGCAGCAGCAATAAGCGCTCTTGATTAAATTGATAAGAATATTTGAGTATCTATTTTTAATTATTTTGAAAGTCTTTCCGCCTGAGGCTTCTAAAAATTTTACCCTCAAGCTTTTAAAGCTTATTTACAATTTAAACCTAATTAGCCTTCTCACTGTAGAGATAGATCGTGATAAGGCTAATGTTGAAATAAATTCTTTATCCTTTAAAAATAGAATTGGAATTGCAGGAGGTTTAGACAAAAATGCAGAATATTTTCACATTTTTAACTCACTAGGATTTGGATTTGTAGAAGTAGGGACCATTACTTTGGAGCCTCAAGCCGGTAATCCTAAGCCGAGAATTTTCAGGTTTTCAAAAGATAAAACATTGGTAAATTCCTTAGGTTTTAACAATGTTGGATCTGTTGAGGCTCTCAAAAACATAAAAAAGTATAAACCAAGATTTGATGGCGTCTTAGGTATAAGTATTGGAAAAAGTAAAAACACAAAAATAAAAAATGCTTGGCAAGATTATCTTCACTTAATGGATTATTTTTATTTTGAGGCTGACTATTTAGCCATAAATATTTCATCTCCTAATACAAAAAATCTTAGAGAATTAACTTCACAAGACAATCTTGAACTTCTGGTTGAAAAAATATCGCAAAAGAGATCTCAATTGCAAAAGATGTATGACAAACACACCTCTATTTTTGTAAAACTTTCTCCTGACGAAACCGATGCAAATTTAAAAAATATAGTAGAGATAACAGAAAAATATAATTTAGATGGCTTCATCTGTTCCAATACGACAAACGATCATTCTTATACAAAATTAGGAGGAATGAGTGGCGCATTGCTATCAAAAAAAGCAGTAAACCTTCAAAAAAAAGTCGTAGACTTAAAACAGAAGAAATCCATTCTTATAGCTTCTGGAGGGGTAATGAGCGAAAATGATGTTCAGGAAAGATTGAGAAACTCAGCTAATTTAGTTCAGCTATACACTGGCTATATTTATCATGGCAATTCTTTACTGAAAAAAGCTATTAAAATTTCATCTCCTTGACAAACCTGTAAAAAATAATCCATATTAAAAAAAGGATGAAAAATTTAGTTATCGTAGAATCTGGTGCTAAAGCTACTAAGATCACAGAGTATTTAGATAAAAACTTCCCAGAACAAGATTGGGAAGTCGCAGCTTGTTTGGGTCATATCAGAGATCTACCAGATGATGATAATGCAGTTAATCCGGAAAACTGGGAGGATTTATCTTGGGAGGATACCCAAAAAGGAAAAAAAACTATTAGAGAGCTTAGAAAGTTATGTAAAACAATAAATACTATTTATTTGGCTACAGATCCGGATAGAGAAGGAGAGGCTATAGCATGGCATTTGTTATCAGACTTCACCGAAAAAAAATTATTAAAAGATAAAGACGTTAAAAGAATTACTTTTAACGAAATTACTTCTTCAGCAATTAAGCAAGCAATTAATTCTCCTAGAGAAATTGATCAGGATTTAGTTGACGCATATTTAGCAAGAAGAATTTTAGATCATCTTATTGGATTTAAAGTTTCACCTTTAGTTTGGAGACATGCCCCTCCAGCGAAGTCTGCAGGAAGAGTTCAGTCTCCTTCACTGCGAATAATTTGCGAAAGAGAAACAGAAAGAGACAAACATGTAAAAGAAGAGTTTTGGCCTATTTCAAGTAAATTTGAGTTTGAAGATTTTATTTTTGATGCTGAACTAATTAAATGTAATGAAGTTGATCTGAAAAAAAACCCCATTTCTTCTGAAGATGAAATTAAAAAAATTCATACAGAACTAGAATCTTTAAGTTTTTATATTCAGTCTATAGAAACTAAACCACAGAGCAGTTCTCCCAACCCGCCTTTTAGAACATCTACATTACAAATGACATCAAGTAGTTTTTTAGGCTTTACAGCTGATCGAACAATGAGATCAGCTCAAAATTTGTATGAAGCTGGACTAATAACTTATTTAAGAACTGATGGCATCAATATAAGCACCTCTCCAAATACTGGAGAGCCATTTAGTGAAGAAAATCCAGGACCTCCACCTCTAGAAGAAATAAGAAATGTTATATCTAAAAAATTTGGTGAAGATTTTTTATCTAAAGATGTGAGAGTATACAAGTCTAAAGTAAAAAATTCTCAGGAAGCTCATGAGGCTATTAGACCAACTAACATTAAGACCTATCCTGAAAATATTAACTTAGGTCAAGATGAACAAAAACTTTACACCTTAATTTGGAACAGGACCCTAGCAAGTCAAATGTCTAATGCACAACATGAAAGAAAAAAAATAATCATTTGTTCTTCGAATGATAAATATATTTTCAATTCTTCATCTAGGAAAACTCTTTTTGAGGGATTTGAAACACTTTCAAAGAAAGATTCTCAAGAAATTATCGAATTTCCAGATAATTTAAAAGAAAAGGAAGAAGTTAATTTTGTGGCTTTTATTTCTGAACAAAAGTTCACTTCACCACCTAATAGATATTCTGAAGCCTCTCTTATAAAAAAAATGGAAGAGCTTGGTATTGGAAGACCTTCAACATATGCCTCAACTGTGAAGGGCCTTAGAGATAAAAAATATGCTTATGGAGCCAAGTCAATAGCTCCTTCTGATCTTGGAAGAGTTTTAAATTCATATTTATGTGGAGTTTATAAAGAGTTCTTTATTGAAACAAAGTTCACTGCAGAGTTAGAGACAGAACTTGATAAAATTGCTGAAGGCAGTGTTTCATGGACAGAAGTACTAGATAAATTCTGGAAAGAACTTCAAAACTACTTAAATAAAAAAATAGATGGAATACCCCTCAACGATGGAGATAACTTCAAGACAAGACAAGTTTTAGATTTACTAAATGAAGAATTAGAGGAAGTTATCTTTCCAAGAAACCAAGATGGAAAAATAATCAGAAATTGTCCAAAGTGTGGCAGTCAAACAAGTTTGAAAAAAGGAAAGTTTGGATATTTTGTAGGGTGTTCTGAATGTAAATGGACTAAAAAACCTTTTGATTTTTCAATTACATGGGAGACTTACAAAGAGCTCCCAAAAGAACTCGGAAATCATCCTGATCTCAATGAACCTATTTTTGCAGACATGAGCATAAATGGCCCCTGTGTTTGGACAATGAGAGAAGATAAAAAAATATTTGGAAGCCCAGATGAGGATGAAAATATTTTAGATATTGGTTTAAACAGAGCTGTTGAATTAATAGAACGAGACTCTGGGGAAAACATATTATTCATAGAAGAAAATAGTGGAATTCCTATATTCTTAAAAAATGGTAGATTTGGAGAGTACACAGAATTTGATGGTTTCAACAAAGCATCTAAGCTATCTCCTGAAGATAAACCTAAAAACCCCAAAGTTTCTTACTACAATCCTCATGAACTCGATTATGAAAATAAAGATACAAGATTATTTGTTCTAAAGTCTTTAAGGATTTTAGGATTTCACCCTAAAGATAAGAGACCTATCGGCATAAAAATAAGAAAACCAGGGAAAGCATTTAAATTTATAAAATTTATTAAATGCGGTGAAAAAGAAGTCGAGTGCCCTAATAATTTTTACAAGTTAGAGGAACAGGAACAAGACAAATTGATAAAAGAAGCTTTCTCAATAGATGGATATCAAAAAGTTTAAGAAAAGTCTCTCAAAAGACCCACGCAAGTTCCTTCAAATACAAGATGATCTTTCTTAGGATTTATTTCAATATCTGAATAAGAAGGATTTTCTGGTCTCAAAATAACAAGATTATCTGAAATTTTTGTAAGCGTTTTCACAGTAACTTCATCATTTATTCTTGCCACAACTATGGACCCTTTTTTAACTGGTATATTTTTATTTATCGCAATAAGGTCGTTTTCAAAAATACCAACATCTATCATGCTATCTCCCTTCACTTTCAAATAAAAATCTATGCCATGAGATAATATTCCAGGACTATTGGGTATAGTTTTTTCTATATTTTCTTCTGCCAAAATAGGTCCTCCTGCATTAACTAATCCAACCACAGGAATACCCGAAGACTGACTCAAAAGAGTAATACCTCTTGATGTGCCAGCAGCTAAATCAAGAACACCTTTTTTCTTTAAAGCTTTTAGATGATCTTCTGCAGCATTGGGAGATCTAAACCCAAATGTTTTAGAAATTTCTGAACGAGTAGGTGGATAACCATTAATTTCAATTTCTTCTTTTATGTAGTTAAAAATTTCACTTTGTCTTTTTGTAAGATTCTTCATAACTGTGATTATATACAGTATCTATAATTTTTGTAACATTTATTTAACTGAATAAAAAGTTTTTAAAATAAAGTTTTTTATAATAAACTGAAATAAAGTAATTTGAGTAAATGAGATGAAATTTCAACAATTAGTATATGTTAGAGAAGTAGCTAGAAGTAATTTGAATGTTTCAAAAGCTTCGAAGACTCTTTTTACTTCTCAACCTGGTATAAGCAAACAAATAAAGCTTCTTGAGGAAGAACTTGATGTAGAACTTTTTGAAAGATCAGGAAAGCACCTTGTAGCAATAACTCCTGTCGGAGAAAGAATTTTAGAACAAATAGAAGAGATTCTTGCATTAGTAGATGGCATAAAGCATGCTGCGACAGAATTTTCTGACGAAGAATATGGTACTTTGAGCATTGCCACTACTCATACCCAGGCAAAATTCACCTTACCTAAAGTAGTAGATAAGTTTGTCAAAAGATATCCAAACGTTCATTTTCAAATGCATCAATGTACTCCTGACGAATCAGTTGAGATGGCAGCTAAAGGAGAAGTAGATATTGCTCTTTGGACAGAAACAACAGAAAAAGGCGAAAACTTAGTTAAGATGCCTTGTTATAAATGGTCTAGAAGTATTATTGTTCCCAAAGGGCATCCTTTGGCATCCATACCAAAAATAAAGTTAAAAGATTTATCTCAATATCCGATAGTTACTTACGTATTTGGTTTTACCGGAAGCAATGATCTAGATAGAGCCTTTTTTGAAAGAGGACTTAAAGCAAATGTTGTATTTACCGCTACAGATGCAGATGTCATTAAAACATACGTAAAAATGGGAACCGGAGTGGGAATTATTGCCAGCATGGCATTTAACGAAGAGGAAGATAAAGATTTAATTTCAATTCCCGCAAACCATTTATTTGATTCCGGAACAACCTACATGGGCTTCAGAAGAGGAACCTACCTTAGAAGTCACTTATTTGAGTTTATCAATATGTTTGCTCCGCATCTTACAAAAAAAATTGTTGCCAAAGCTTGCGCAACCAAATCTAAAAAAGATTTAGACAAAGTATTCGAAAGCATCAAACTTATCAGAAGGTAAAATGGTGCACCTATGTTTAGATTTTGAAGGAGTTCTCATTCCTGAAATCTGGCAGTCTCTTGCAAAAGAGGTTAATTCTGATGATTTGATGCTAACTACACAAGATCTTAAAGATTATGATGAGTTGATGTCTTTAAGAATGAAAGTTGTTAATGAGAAAAACATAAAGCTAAGCGACATACAAAAAATAGTTAAAAACATTGATCCTTTTGATGGAGCGCAAGAATTTTTAGATTGGGCAAGGTCGAAGTTTCAAGTCACTATAGTTTCAGATACTTTCTATGAGTTAGCTTGGCCTTTAGTTGAAAAACTCGGCTATCCCTCTGTTATATGTCACAACATGACAGTAGAAAACGATAAAATTACAGGATATAAACTAAGGCAGCCAAACAACAAACAGAAAGTTATTGAGGCGTTGCAATCACTTAAATTTAAAGTTTTTGCTTCTGGAGACTCTTATAATGATATCAACATGTTAAATACAGCTGATCTTGGGATATTTTTTCAAGCACCTAAACACATAAAAGAAGAATATCCTCATCTTTTAACTGCATCTTCTCATAATGAACTAAAGAAAATTTTAGAGGAGAATATTTAGTGGATAGTTCAATTTTTAAGGCCATAAAAGAAGGTCAGCCTTTGTCGGTAGCAGGAGCCATAAATTCATATTCAGCTTTATTAGCAGAAAAATCTGGAATAAAAGCTTTGTATATATCGGGCGCTGGAGTTGCTAACGCATCATATGGCCTCCCTGATCTAGCTTTAACTTCATTAGACAACGTCCTTGAAGATCTGAGAAGAATCAGAGGCATCAGCAACCTACCTATTCTTGTAGATTGTGACACTGGGTGGGGTTCAGCTTTAAATATTTCTAAAACGACTAGAGAAATGATTTCGGCAGGAGCATCCGGAATACACATTGAAGATCAGGTTTCAGAAAAAAGATGTGGACATAGACCAAATAAAGAAATCGTTTCAATAAATGAGATGTGTGATCGACTTAAAGCTGCTAGAGACGCAATCACTGATGATGACTTCATGTTGATGGCAAGAACTGATGCATTTGCAAAGGAAGGTCTAAAAGGAGCAATTGCAAGGGCTGAAGAATATATTGAGGCAGGAGCAAATGCATTATTTCCTGAAGCTGTAACTTCGTTAGACGATTATAAGATTTTATCCGATGAAATCTCAGTTCCCATTCTTGCAAACATCACAGAATTTGGAATGACCCCTTTATTTTCAAAAGAGGAACTCAAAAAGGCTGGGGTGAGTATTATTCTTCATCCATTGAGTGCATTTAGAGCAATGTCCAAGGCAGCACTTGAAGTTTACTTGTCTATTTCTATTGATGGAAGTGTAGAAAAAATACTTGAAAAAATGCAATCTCGAGATGAATTATA
>CEQL01023673.1_pt1 | contig 22150 bp, 18 predicted proteins | sample 356281 | NCBI WGS metagenome assembly CEQL01 (sample SAMEA2621203, study PRJEB7988) | marine metagenome | biome: marine biome (ENVO:00000447); feature: surface water layer (ENVO:00002042); material: "saline water (ENVO:00002010), including plankton (ENVO:xxxxxxxx)" | depth 5 m
TCTTGTTTTCTCTCTGTTATTCTTGCTTTATTATATTGATCAAATTGGTGATCACTCATTTCAATTTCTTCGATAATTAAATCTTTTGATTCATCATATCGAGGTAGCAACTGTTCTTGAGCACTTCTGTAATATGATGTTAAACCAAGTATACGACGTATAAGAATATCGCTATTTTTTAGTTTATTATTAGTGAAATCAAAAAACTTTTCTTTAAATTCGTCACTATTATCAGGCAATGCTGTGTTGTTTTTAAAACTACTCTTTCTTTTATCAAATGTAATTTTGTGTGGTTTTAGTATAGCACGTAGATTATCTATAAATTCAGCATCGGTTATTTCACCACGTTCGTTAAGAACAACTCCCATGTATTTATCAGATTTATAGTTATTGATAAAACCATAAGGATTTCTGGTAATTTCCAATATTTTGGAGTTAGAATCATAATTAATGTAGTTAGCATTATCACTTGTTTTCAATATTGTATTAAGTATCGTATTATCAACCTTTGTTCCTTCTTTTGCGACCAAAGGTATAGACCATGTTTTGATATATCCTCTTAAAATATTAAATAATATTGCTACTTCATTAGGATAGTTAATCATTGGTGTTCCTGATAATAATACAATCTTTGTATTTTGGGCTCTCATTAAATCATCATAAATTTTATATGCTAATTCAGTTTTACGTTTTGCCGGCCCCATTTTAAGTTTGTTAACTATTCTACTAACTAAATTATGAGCTTCATCAATAATAATGATACGATTATCAAAAGGATTTACCTTTCCTTCTGAGCTATAACTGTCATATTGTCTTTTATTAATACCATTATAGTTAATAAAGTCATATTTTTGTCCAATCATCTCATTAATTTGCTTGTCAAGTGACATTTTTTCTTGCGTAGATAAAGTTTGATAATTAGATGGTTTTTTAGGGTTTACTAACCAACCTCCTTTATTTTTTTTAATATATTCATCAGTTAAACCAATTTCACTTTTTAAAAGTGGTAAATATTCACTTTGTGAAAGGGTGCTAATAAATTCCCAATGTTGGTCGCGTTTGTAAAGTGGGTCACCACATTTCTTTAATTCTTCAATGTAATTCATACGCAATGATGCTGGAGTCATAATTAATACTTTTCTATAAGTTTTAAGACCTTCCGCTATGGCAATAGAAGCACATGTTTTACCTGCTCCTAAACCATGATACAAAAGTAAACCTCTATATGGTGTAAATATATTAAGATAATATTTAACAATTTTCTGGTGTGTAAGTAATTCAAAACGGTCTTCGCTTTTGGCGTCACATGAAACAACTTCTGTTTCTGCTTGGTCAGCAAGTTTAAATTCAGATTTTAATTTAAGATTAAGAGAACGAACAAACATCTCTCTATTATCTAAATAATGAACTGGTGCGTTTACATAGATATCTTCAGGAACATCAACCACAGCTTGACTTAAACTCGATACAGTAGCAATGCGTTTTTTTGTTTCGACAGCTTCATGTTCTAGTTTTTCCATTGTTTGTTCATTTATAGTATTTGGTTTTAGAGAAATTTTATCAGGTTTTCTCTCTTTACCCATTTCATCAACATCTCGTTTTACCAATCTATATTGTTCCCCTGTTTCTTCTTCTTCTTCTTCAGCTTCTTCGGGTTTTTGTAGCGACATAGCATGAGGTTCTTTTCTTTCTTCTAAATCAACCTCTTTTTCTACATCCATTGTTCTAATTTCACCAAGCTCTTGGTATGCCTTAAGTTCTTGAAGTATTTTAGAACGGTCAATTCTAGATTCATCTGTTTTATCTATAATAACAGCACGTTTTTCAACCTGTTCGTCTGCGTCTTTGTCAAGTGGAACTAATTTTTCTATTTTATTTAATTTAAATATTGGTATTTTTTCAGCAGTTTGCTTATTCATTAATAAAGAAAGTATTTCATTTTGTTCTACTGTATCTTTAATTTGAACATCAGGTTCAGTAATAGGATCTTCCATCTTATATATTATTATATATTATATTTTATATTAAAATTTACAGATTAAAATATTGGAGTGCTTCATTACAAGCAATTTGCTCGGCTTTCTTTTTAATCTTATGCTGTCCTTCACCTAGAAAGATGAAAACTTTATCATTTTCTTCAAGATAATCTTGAACACTTTCAAATGTTTTAAATTCTTTAAAATCCTTTGCTTCAGACTTGTCAACTTCATAAATTTGCTGACCAATACAAAGATAAACACCCATATGATAGCCAAGTTCGGGGTCATGTTCAATTTCAATATAATGTGGTGTAGTTTTGAATTCTTTCTGAATTTTAACTTGTAGAATATTTTTATAATTATCATCACTATTTATTAGTTCTATCCAATTGACATGTTGTTCAAAAACATTTTCTACAAATTTTTGTGCCATTTGCCAACCAGGACCTGTAACAAATGTATTAGCAAACCAATTTTCTTCATCCTTTACTTCAATCTTATTATAATCTAAAAATAGAGCTCCCAAAAAAGATTCAAATAGACAACCCAATTTTTTTAGATTTGTTCTTGTTTTCTTTTCTTCGGCATGATTAGATATAATATACCATTTATTTAGACCCATTTCATAAGCCAGTTTACCAATGGACTCATTTTTAACAAGAGCAATTTTCTTTTCAGTCATGAAACCTTCATTTTCTTTTGGAAACCTGCGATACAAATAATATTTTGTAATACATTCTAGAACACCGTCACCCAAAAATTCAAGGCGTTCATTTGATTTTGTTGATAGTGGTAGACAGTTTGGTGGTTGTGGAGCAATCTTAATTTCATTTGCTTCATTTTCTGCGCTAGGACGTTTGGTGTAAGAACGATGAATAAAAGCACGTCGCCAAAGTTCAAAATTAGTGATTCGTGGAGGAAGACCGTATTTTTTCAATATAGTCTCAATATCATGTCGTGTTACTTCGACATTATTGGGATTATATGGATTAAAAATAAGTTCTTCTTCTTCATCACTACCATCACCAGAAATAATTTTGTTTTCTACGGGTTTTTCACTTTTATCTTCCATATAAAGTTATAACGTCATGATAACTTTATATTAGTTTAGTTAATGATAAAATAAACGTTGTCCAGTATGAAACATAACTATACCTTTTTTATCACATTCCATAATAACTTCTTTATCACTTTTACTGCCACCAGGATTAACAATGTGTGAAACACCATATTTTTCTGCTTCATAAATATTGTCTGAAAATGGAATAAATCCATCAGATGACATAGATATACTGTTCATTGTGTCTCTAATACTTCTTTTAAAATCTGAATTAATGTGATTATTTAAGAAGTCATAAAAAAGAGACAAACGATTTTGTCCATAGACTCTGTCTTTATCAATAATTGTATTCATAAATAAGTCATTACACTCCTGATTATGTCGCAACCACCATAAAAGAGCTTTATTTCCAGCTAAACGAATACAATCTAGTCTATTTTGTTGTCCAGCACCAAGGCCGATAAGCTGTCCGTTATAAGCAAAAGCAACACTATTCGATTGTGCGTATTTAATAGATACAGATGCAATAATCATGTCTTCACGATTCATTTTACAGGTATTCCTTTTAAATGTAACAATATTATTCAATTTTTCTTCACTAAATAAATCTCTCTCTGTTTCTTGAATTAGTGTCATACCATTCATACTTTTAACTTCATCACCACCTTCAAAAAAATCAACAGGATGACCTCTTAATACAACATAATTACCATCTTTTTTTTTTGATAAAATTTCAAGAGCATCATCATCATAACTTTCAGCAACGATACCGTCGCTTACAACTTTTGATATATATTCTGCGCATTTTAAATCAACATTACCACTAATTGCGACGAAGTCACCAAAACTAGAAAGAGGGTCAACGTCACGTGTTTTTCTGTAGACACTAGTAATATCAGTGTCTTCTTCAGTTTTAATAGCTACTCCGGCAGGAATAGTATGTTTAAAAGAAGCACATGCGTCGGTTTCTAATACGGTTTTAAGCTCACTTACTAAGCGCCATGAACCATTAGCGTCTAAAAAGTTTATATAACCTGGTTTACCATTTAGAACATCAAATGGTAAAATCTCTCCTTTATTAGAATAAACTCCAGCTTTTTTATTTGAAGGATTCATCCCATATTTAAGGTCGCGTGATTTTTCAAAAACATAATGTTTTTGTTTTGGATTAAAATATTCAGAAATCATATTATCGTATTCAGAAATATGACCAAATGCGGTTGCTGCCAAATTACGTTTATATTCTAGTGTAATTTCGTTTTTTTTAAAACGTTTAATATATTCATCATATTGTGATGGGTCTATAAGGACACACGTATCCTTATAGTTTTTAGCAGCAGCACGAATCATTGTTACACCACCTATATCAATATTTTCAATGATTTCACTATGTGTTCCAACACGATTAATGGTTTCTTTAAATGGATATAAATTTGCTACAATTAGGTCTATTTTTTGAATTTCATGAGTTTTCATATCATTTAAATGTTCATCGTTTTCAACATCACATAATATTCCTCCTAGAATTTTTGGGTGTAATGTTTTTACACGACCATTAAGAATTTCTGGAAACTTTGTAATATCACTTATACTATGAATAACTTTACTATCAGGAAAATTATTTTTTAGATGATTAAAAGTTCCTCCTGTTGAATAGATGTTAAAAAGACTAGTATGCCGTGGGCTATAAGGAAATAATAGATTTCCTACAAAACTAGATAAACCATTTTTGTTACTAACACTAATTAGAGCATTTCTAAATGTCATTATAATAATAATATAAGGTTTATTTTAATATATTTTAAAAATAAACAATTAAATAATATAATTTAAAATTAAAATTTAATAATAATTAATATGCTTGTAAGAATAGATGTTAGAGAGAATAAGTTGATTACCTTATTAGAGAACATGTTACTAGAAAAATCATTAAAGATTGAAATACAAAAAGAACAACTAGCAATAGGTGATATTATATTAGAACATAAAGGTAACAAATTAGTAATAGAGAGAAAGTCAGTAAATGATTTGGCTTATTCTATTAGTGATGGAAGATATATGGAACAATCTTTTAGACTAGATAAAAGTGAATATCATAATCATAATATAATTTATTTAATTGAAGGAGATATAAGAAACTTTAAAGAAACTAGTAGAATTAACAAAAAAGCATTATATTCTAGTTTATTATCATTGAATAGTTACAAAGGATTTTCGGTTATGAGAACATACGATTTAGAAGAAACAGCAAATTTAATTTTGTTTTTCTCTGAAAAGATGCTTAAGAATGAAAAAAATTCATTTTATTATAGTGATAATAGTGGGAATGTTCAAAATATAGAAGATGATAAGCATTATGTTGATGTATTATGCAATAGTAAAAAATCCAATATTACAAAAGAAAATATAGGTGAAATAATATTATCCCAAATACCATCTGTTAGTAAGGCAATCGCAAAAAGAATAATGGGTCAATATAAGACAATACGTGACCTAATTAGTGTTTTAGAAGAGGACCCTGAAGTTTTAAAGGATATAAAAATAAAAGATAATAATGGAAAAGAGAGAAAGGTAAATAGCACAGCAATTAAAAATATTAAAGAATATTTGGTTTTAAATAAATCATAATAAAATAATTGTAATATATAAATGAAAATCAAAGATGCTATTTCAAATATTATGAATTTTAAGATTCCAGACTTTATTTTAAAAAATTATGTAGTAATTATTGTTGTATTGTTTATAGTTTATATTTTGTATAGATTACAACAATTAGGTGGAAAATATTTAGCAAGAGAACGATATATTGAAGGTTTAGCAAATGAAAAATTACATCCATCTAATATTGACAGTGCTATTGAAGACCTGAAACAGGTAAATCTTCAAATACGTCAAGATTTACATGTAGATAAGTATAAAGGAAAATATGAAGATTATCTTGTTCAATTATATGATTATGTTAATTTAGTAGCACTAGATGAATGTGTACGTCCTGAAAAGAATATAAGGAAAAAAATGAAAACATTAAAACAAATGGATACTAGATATACACCATTAAAAGATATGGTAAATGATTCAATAAAAACACTTAACGAAGCATATACAATTGAAAGAAAGCGAAGTAAATAATTACATTATATTTTAATTAAATAATAATGTAATTATTCTATCATATCGGGATTTTCATCGGTGTCATTTAAATAGAGAGAACCGAAACGGTCATCTTCATCATGTTTTGTATATGCTCCTTGTGCTACAAGTTTTCTTGCGAATTTAGGACCACCCCAATTTGTTTTCATTGCGTCAGCAGTTTTAGTGTGTGAATTTTCATCCATCTCTATATTTTCACTTATTTCATTAAATGCTACTAACTTGTTATTAATATCATTTTTCTCAGGAATAGCAGGATTATGAACACCTAATTTACCATGAGGATCATCTGGACGTGGTTTCAAATCAAATTTAGAATTATTCTGTGCGTCATAACCATGTTCTAAATATAGAACATCACAATACAAACCTTGTGATTTTTGCCATTCAGTATATTCAACATATTCTTCTAAATTATTAAAAATTACAGGATTAACACCAGGAATGTATGCTACTTTAGAATTGTATAAAAATATTTTTGAATCTTTTTTTATTAAAAGATCTGCACAATGTTGTTCTTCATTTATAAAATTTTCCATTAAATCGTTATGAGTTACAGTTCCACAAAAGTAAAGTCCTAATAAAAAGATTATAATTATAATGAGTAACTTTATAAATTTTGTAATTTTAAGCATTATATATTATTTATATATTTAAATTATATTAAATAATTGTATAATATATATGAGTAGTTGCTACATTAAAGATAATATTCCAAAGTTAAAACAAATAATACCAGATAATAAAGTTGTATTGCTTGTATATGCGCCGTGGTGTGGACATTGCAATAGTTTTGAACCCGAATGGGAAAAAATGGTAAAAAAAATTGAACAAATAAATAAAGTTGATGGTTATTTATCTCGCGTTAATATTGATAATATAGGAGAACTTGAAATGGATAATTTAAATAAAATTTCAGGTGTTCCTAGTGTTTTAATGTTAGACCATGGCAAAGAATCATCACAATATAAATCTGCTAGAAACGCGGAAGAATTAGAAAAATGGGTTCGTGAACAATTAACAAAACATAATACAAAAAAAAATAAATCAGCTCGTATACAAAAAGTAAAAACTCATCATAAACCAAGTATCAGAAGAAGTAAACGTTCTAGAAATCTTGGCAGTATAACTAATGATAGTATGCTCGGAAACTTTTCTAGAATGGTTGGTGGATGGATTTATTTTTCTAAACAAAAAGATAAAGGTGTAAAAATTAAAACTAAAAGTAAATCAGCTTTACGTAAAAGTGTAAAAAAATCAAAACGTAAAACAAAAAAGACTTCTAAATAAATAAAAAAAATTGACATTATTAATTAACATAAAAATATGTTAATTAGTAATACAATGACAAAACAAACGGACTTTGAATTCAGATTGTTTGATTATGCGATCTTTAACGAAAAACAAATAGATAGTGATTCGGAAGATGATAGTGATGAAGAACCGGGAACATGGAAAAAACGAACGGATTCAAATCAATTTGTTATTCAAATGTTTGGAATTGATGCTGAAGGTCAAACAGCGTCTATTCAAGTAAATGATTACAATCCATTCTTTTATGTTAAAGTTTGTGATAAATGGCAGGACAAACATGTGCGCGAGTTTAAAGAATGGATTGCTACTACAATAGGACCATATTACAAACCTTCTATTGTTAGTATGAAACTTGTTGACCGTAAGAAATTATATGGTTTTGATGGAGGAATTACACATAAATTTATTGAGATAACAGTAAAAAATACTGGAACAATGAATAAAATAAAAAATTTGTGGTATGAAATTAAACAAAAACCATATTCTAAAAAATTATTTCCAAATGGAATGAAATATCAAAAATCACCTGGGAAAAAATATATTCAGATTTATGAAGGAAATATCCCTCCTCTTTTGCGATATTTTCATGTAAATCAAATTTCACCATCAGGATGGATTAAATTGAAAAATTGTACTCCAAATAAATTTGATAACACAACAAGTTGTTGTTATGAATTTAACATTTTACAAGAAAATATTATTTCTTTGAATGAAAAGGAAGATATAGTTCCTTTCAAAATATGTAGTTTTGATATTGAAGCAAGCAGTAGTCATGGTGATTTTCCTCTACCAGTTAAGACTTATAAAAAATTGGCAACAAATATTATTGATAGAGTAATTGCTTTGTGTAGAATATCCCAAATTACAGCTTCTGAATTTTATACTATGAATAAGAGTCTCATTATTGATGCTTTTACACAAGAAGAACTTTCTGGTGAATTTGTTGACAAAGTTTTTCCAAAACGTATGCCCACGCAAAAACAACTGGAACATATGATTGTAAAATTTGAAGAACAATCTGTTATACTCGAAGATGACAATGATGTAGACGAAAATATTTATACAATTGAAAAGGCTTTTGAAGAACAACGTCAACAAGCACAAAATAATATTGACAGTGAATTTATGGCAGGCGATGAAAATTTGGAAAATGTAGTAATTGACTCTGAAACATCTTATACAAGGGATTATGAGAAAAAAACAAATAAAATAAAAGGTGATGTTAAATCTATATTTGATATTGCTACGGGTAGTCTTGATAGAGAATCAAAAATTCAAATATTCACAAGACATTTTAGTAGTTGTGGTTTTCCAAAATTGAAAGGAGATGAAGTTACATTCATTGGTTCTACATTTATGAAATATGGTGAACCAGCTCCATATAAAAATACATGTATTGCTCTTGGCGATTGTGATGATGTTGACGGAGAAGGAAATGAACCCATTATTACATGTAAAACAGAGAAAGATGTATTACTTAAATGGACTGAATTGATTCAGCGCGAAGACCCAGATATTATTATTGGTTATAATATATTTGGTTTTGATTATAGGTTTATGTTTGAACGGTCAAAAGAAAATAATTGCGAAGAAGAATTTTTACGATTGTCTAGAAATAAAGATGAAATTTGTGGTAATCAAAATCGTGAAGGAAAATACACAAAAATTGAAGAAACAAGTCTAGTGATTGCGAGTGGTCAACATGATCTTTATTATATTAAAATGAATGGACGTCTTCAGATTGATTTGTATAATTATTTCAGACGCGATTATAATCTTACATCTTATAAACTAGATTATGTTTCAGGTTATTTCATTGGTGATGGTGTAAAGGAAATTACAAATGATGAAGTAGCGATGACACATACAATTATTAAAAGTAAAAATTTGACAGGGTTGTTGGTAGGAAGTTTTATTAATTTTGAAGAAATTGGGCATTCAAGTGAATATTACAGTGAAGGTAAAAAATTTGAAGTAATTGGTATCGACCATGATTCTAAAACATTTACTATATCAGGGGATGCTCGTCCTGACATGAATAAAAAAGTGAAATGGGGTTTAGCAAAAGACGATGTTTCTCCACAAGATATCTTTAGGATGACAAACGAAGGACCTAAATCAAAAGCAGTAATTGCAAAATATTGTATTCAGGATTGTAACTTGGTTCATTACTTGCTTAATAAAATTGATGTAATTACTGGTTTTATTGAGATGGCAAAAATTTGTAGTGTTCCTATGAATTTCTTGGTAATGAGAGGACAAGGTATTAAACTTACAAGTTATATTGCTAAGAAATGTCGAGAGAAAAATACACTTATGCCTGATATTGAAAAAGGTGGTAATGATGGTGGTTATGAAGGTGCGATTGTTCTCCCACCAAAAAGCGGTCTTTATCTTGATAATCCGGTAGCTTGTGTTGATTATAGTTCACTTTATCCATCATCTATGATTAGTGAAAATCTTTCACACGATAGTAAAGTATGGACAAAAGAATATAATCTTTCAGGTGATTTGATAAAAGAAACTGGCGAAAAGTGTGATGAAACTGGAGAATATAAATATGATAATTTACCTGGATATAAATATGTTGATGTAAAGTATGATACATATAGATATGTACGCAAGACGCCAGCTGCGGCGGCTACAAAGATTATATCAGGATACAAGATCTGCCGCTGGGCACAGTTTCCAAATGATGAAAAGGCTATTATGCCCTCGATCCTTAAGGAATTATTGGCAGCCAGAAAGGCCACACGTAAATTGATTCCTCAACAAAAAGACGAATTTATGAAAAATATTTTGGATAAGCGACAGCTTAGTTACAAAGTAACAGCCAATTCACTATATGGTCAATGTGGTGCTAAAACAAGCACATTTTATGAAAAAGATGTAGCAGCATCAACAACTGCTACTGGAAGAAAACTTTTGACATATGCTAAAAGATTGATTGAAGAAGTTTATGGTGATGTCGTTTGTGACACAAAATATGGTAAAGTTCATAGTAAAGCTGAATATATTTATGGAGATACAGATTCAGTATTCTTTACATTTAATTTAGAAGAACTTGATGGAACTAAAATTCGTGGTCAAAAGGCTCTAGATATTACAATTGACCTAGCAAAAGAAGCTGGAGAATTGGCTACTAAATATTTGAAAGCACCACATGATTTGGAATATGAAAAGACATTTATGCCATTTGCTTTACTATCTAAAAAACGTTATGTTGGTATGCTTTATGAAGAAGACCCAAACGTATGCTTTCGTAAGAGTATGGGTATTGTATTGAAACGCCGTGATAATGCTCCAATTGTTAAAGATGTATATGGTGGTATTATTGATATTTTGATGAAAGAAAAAAATATTGATGCTGCTAGTAAATTCTTAGAAGATGCTTTGAAAAATATTGTTGATGAAAAATATCCAATAGATAAATTGATAATCACAAAATCACTTCGCGGTCATTACAAAAATCCACAACAAATTGCTCATAAAGTATTGGCTGATAGAATAGGTAAACGTGATCCTGGAAATAAACCATCTAGTGGTGATAGAATACCATTTGTGTATATTAAAACCACTAATAAGAAAGCGCTTCAAGGAGAAAAGATTGAAACACCAAACTTTATTGCTGAAAATAAACTAAAACCAGATTATGCTCATTACATTACAAATCAGATTATGAAACCTGTATTACAAGTGTTTGCTCTTCCAAATGTTTTGGAAACATTGCCTAATATGCGCACGAAAGCATTAAAGAAAAAACAGTTGACGCGTGAAACCCATGCTATTACTTCAAATATTGAATTATCGGCTGAAACTGTTACTAAGAAGGTAGAAGCACTTCGTAATAAATATGTTCAACAATTATTGTTTGATAAATATATTAAGCAAGCAGATATTACTTCAACAGGTGTAAAAACACTTAATTCGTTCTTTTAGTTTAATACCAATTACTTTTAAATATAAGTTTAAAAGTAATTAACAATAATATTATAAATGTCAAGTTATAGTGAACCTGTTGATCCATTAAATGTTTTGTCACAATTAAATGAATTGGTTGAGCAAAATAATGATGAAGATATTTGTGTTATATGCCAAGATGTATTAGATAATGGAGAAGACCATATTTTTTATTTGCCAGAATGTAGTCACGGATATCATACTAATTGTATAATGACATGGTTTCGTTCAGGCAATCAAGCCTGTCCATGCTGTGGTAATAAAGGGTCAAATACAATTATAAATGAAAATTATTATGGGCGACCTAGAGGTTCTTACTATTCTAGATTTACTAGAAAAGGAGGAAGGTTTTCTTTGTTAAAAAAAATGTTAAAGTCTAAAGATTGTCCAAATGGTTTACGTTTATTATTTGATAAATATGATAAAACTATAAATGAAATAGATGAACTAGAAAAGGATAAACGTAATGGAAGGGAATTGTGTGAAAACATGATTTTTAAAGAAGCACACACACTTATAAAATCAATGAATGAAAAATTATTTAGAAGAAGGCAAACATCATTCGATATTTTAAGACAAATAAATGAATATCCAGTTGTTCCACTTATTATTCCTATAAAAAAGAAAGTTTAAAAAATTAATATACTCCGTCATTATTGCTAATATCTATGAACGATACAGATAGTTCAAAGTTAGCAGCAGAAATATCATCTCCAATAGGCATTCTTAATTGATTTTCTAATTCTTGTGCTAATGTTTGAGTAATATTACGAATAGTATCTATTCTATTGTTAAAATTATCATTATCGGATAAATCATTTGTAGAAATAGTCATTGAAGAAGATGAAATATCATTTGTTGATAAATCGTTTAATGAAATGGTGCTGATTGGGATACTGTCTGAAGTTGAATCCCCAATTGTTCCATTGATATTTCGTATATCTCTTCTACAAAGAGGACATCTTACATTCTCTCTAAACCAACCATAAAATTCGTTAATAAAGAAAATATGTCCACATCGATTGATTCTTATAACAGTATCATTAGATGAAAAATCTTCATTTCGTATAGGACAACTTGTATTAGAAGGGTCTATTATAGTTCCATAACTTTCGATTGTAGTAGCTTGGTTTATTTGTTCTGATGAAGGAAAAACGGGGACAGGATTTAAGAAACTAGAAGAAGTATGTGGCCATATAATATTTACAGGTGATGTAGTGGTAGTAGTAACAGGTTCATATAAATTATTATGGGTTGTATTAAAATCTCTTCTCGTGTTACGTGAAGAAGAATTAGAACCAGCACTACGTAAATTTTGGGATAAATTACGATTATTTCTATTTACAAATGATAAATTAGATGTTCTTTCTCTATGTATTCTATCTCTAATATAACTTTCATAATCATTATCTCGGCTACTATCAATATTATTTTGCAATAGACTATATAATGCTGCGTGTATTGTATTATTTAATGTAGTAATATTGTTTTGTTGAAGTTGAATATTATGTATAAATAAAAAGTAATTGTCTAATAAATCGCTATAACTAGTTTGATTATTATTTGACATATATATAAGTTGTTCGAATAATTATTAAATTAATTTATTATGAATTAAATTAATTTAAAATATATAAAAGTATTATTAAAATATAATTAAATGGGTGAACAACTTGGATTGTCTGGTCTAACAAATTTGGGAAATACATGTTTCTTAAATTCTTGTATGCAAGTTTTATCTGGAACAGATGAATTAAATATTATATTAGACAATATCAAAGCAGAAGACATTAATTCTAAAACTGATATTGATGGAATATTATTAAAAGAGTGGGCAGGAAAACAAGTAATTAATCGTGGTAAAATAATAAACTCTCATGGATTAAAAAATTTATTATGGTCAAAACCGTGTACAATTTCTCCACAAAGATTTGTAAAGATTGTTCAATCAGTCGCCGCAAAAAAAAATAGAGAAATGTTTACTGGTTATGCTCAGAATGATTTACCAGAATTTTTAAGTTTTATTTTAGAGTGTTTTCATAATTCGTTACAACAAAAAGTTGAAGTTGAAATTTTAGGTAAACGACAAAATACAACAGATGATTTGGCTATTAAGTGTTATGAAATGATAAAAAATATTTATGAAAAAGAATATTCACCTTTATTAGATTTATTTTATGGTATATCTGTTTCCAATATTAGAAATAATGAAGGAAAAATTTTGTCATCAAAACCAGAAATTTATATGATGTTAGATATTCCTTTACCAAATAGCGATAATAATAAAAATATATCACTTACGGATTGCTTTAATTTATATTGTAAGGAAGAAGTATTAGATGGTGATAATATGTGGTTAAATGAAAAGACAAATGAAAAAGAAGTGGTTAATAAAAGTATGTTATTTTGGAGTTTGCCAAATATTCTGATAGTTAGTTTAAAAAGATTTAGTAATAATAATAGAAAAAGAAATGATTTAGTGGATATACCTTTAGAAAACCTGGATTTATCTAATTATGTAATTGGATATAAAAGTAAATCTTATATTTATGATTTGTATGGTGTTTGTGACCATTCAGGAGAATGTATGGGCGGTCATTATACTTCTAGTGTTCTAAAATCAAATGGTAAATGGTATAAATTTAATGATACAGAAGTAAAACAGATATCTAATAAAAAGGTTATTTCAAGTAAAGCATATTGTTTATTTTTTAAAAAAAAAAGTTTATAATATATAAATGAGTTCAAATGCATTTAGTATGGATTCTGCTACAGAAGTATCTTCTATAAATTCATCAGTTGCTGCTGGAATGACTCCTGGGCTTTTAGGAATTTTTACATTAGTTATCGTAATATATTATTATATTTTCTATTCAGTTGGTATTAAATCAGGGGAAATGAAGGTATATAATAAATCTTTTGGAACAATGTTCTTAGAAATAATCTTATGGGGTTTGTTTTTGTTTTTATTAGGCATAAATACACTTCAATATTATTATGATATTAATATTGTCACAGAAATTAAAAATTTTTTTTCGGATGATCCAGCGGTAAATATTACAGTTAAACAACCTGTTGAGGAAGAAGAAACACCTGATATTACTAAGGTTCAAATTCAGCCTCAAGTATTTCATTTGAGGGGTAATAAATATGATTATGAAAATGCTAAAGCTGTTTGTAAAGCATATGGTTCTAGATTAGCAAATTATGATGATATGCAGAAAGCTTTAAAAGATGGCGCGGAGTGGTGTAGTTATGGTTGGTCTGAAGGGCAAGCAGCTTTATTTCCAACACAAAAAGAAACATGGGATAAATTACAAAAGATAAAAGGTCATGAAAATGATTGTGGTCGTCCAGGATTAAATGGTGGATATATAGCAAATCCGAATGTTAGATTTGGTGTTAATTGTTTTGGATATAAACCAAATCCTAATGCTAGTAGTCAAAAATTAATGGAGACCGAAACAGTTTATCCTAAGTCTGCTAAAGAACTTGCTTTCGAAGAGAGAGTGAAAAAATGGCGCAAAGAAGTTAAGAATTTAACAATATCACCATTTAATGGTGAAAGATGGAGTATTATTTAAATAATTTAATATGTAAAATATTATATTATTTTTTCTTTTTGTTTTTTTTTGTTTTTCTTGATTGTTGTTTAGTAGGTTTCATTTTAATTAGATTTCGTTTATTTTTTTTTGTTTTAGAGATAACAGATGGAGTCTTTTCGTTTGTTTTTTTACCGTATAAAAAAATGTCCATTAAGTTATCATTTATACAACCTTCGCCTGAGCATCTTATACTATCATCTTCATCAATATTAATTTTAGTTTTATATAAAGGTGTTCTTACCTTAAGTATGACTGGTATTAATAATCCTTTTTTATTCTTATTGTCTTTAAGATTGGTAATATCACAAATACTATTATTATCACATACAGAAATCATATAATTTATAATTATATTTTATTCTATTTTTTTAATACTTTTTGTAATTGAAACAGAACGTTTTTCTTTGAGATAGGTAATAATTTCTAATACTTTTTCATCATCGTCAATAATTTCACTTAAGCATTTTTCAATGTATTTAAATGATAAAGGTGAAGATGTTTTAAGATCAAACAGTTTTAATACACCTTCGTTGGTTTTGATAGATAAATTATTTAAATTATTATTACTGGCATAAGTAGTAATATTTTCTTCAATACTATTTCTTTCATTTCGTAGACGTTTTATGAGTTCATTTTGTTCCTTTATTTTATTATCAATGTCAATCCATTTTTGAACATTTTCTTGTATTGTCATTTATATTTTACTATTATTATTTTTTAAATTTATAGAAAAAATTTGATAGTTTTGGTAATTTATTTTGGAATAAAAGTAAGAATATTAATAACAGTAGAATAAAATTAATTAAGATAAATATTAGAGCTAAATATATCCATGGCATAAGTTGTTGTTGAATAATATTAATAGCAGGATTGTATAAATTTTTTATTTCAGATTTTACGCTTTCATCATTTAAAATTCCTAAGCAAAATTTTGTAATTTCTGTAGCATTTTTAGTTGTTTCTTCATTATTATTCATATATTATATAATTTAATAACAATTTAAATATTTTCATTTAAACTATACATTAATGAAAATTAACAATATAAATTCAGATTTTGTATTTTCAGACATTACGTTACAAGACCCAAAAGGTGTTCAAGGTGGTTTGTCATATACTACAAAAGTGTTATTTAATAAAGAACCATTATTTATACAAACAAAAAAGTGTAAAACAAAAAATGGTTTTGTTACTACAGGTAAAAAAACTTACATTGATTTGATGTTTTCAAGAGAAGATGAATATATGTTAGAATGGATAGAAAAATTAGAAACACAATTACAAGAATTAATTTTTGAAAACTCGAGTGATTGGTTTGAAAATGAATTATCGAAAGATGATATTGAAGATTCATTTTTACCATCATTAAAACCATATAAGTCAGGAAAATATTATTTGTTGCGTTGTTTTACAACATACAATATTAATAATATTAGTTCTAATAATTTAAAGATTTATGATGAAGAAAATAATGACTTGACAGTTTCTGATATTAAAGAAGATGATACAGTAATCACAATATTACAGGTAAATGATATAAAATTTACTTCTAAAAATTTCCAGATTGATTTTTTAGTAAAACAAGTAATGCAAATTAATGAAGTTAATATTATTAGTGATAAATTAATTATAAAAAATGATGAAAAAAAAGAAGAAGTTGTTAAAAATACTCATGTCATACCACAAACACACGAAACAACGAGTGAGAATGTTGAACAAACAATTAATGATAGTAGCAGTAATACAACAAATAATAGTAACGAACAAGTTGAAGACGATAATAGTAGTGAAACTGTAACAACAGTATTGGAAAGTTCTGATATACAATTAGATAAATTAGATGATTTGAAAGAAACTGAAATAGTTAATAATTTAGAAAATAAAGAAGTGATTATTGATAATACAGATATTAATGTTAATGATATTGATCTTAATGATATTAATAATGATAATGATAATGATAATGATAATAATGATACAGATATGAATAATGAGATTATTAAGGAAGAACCAAAAACTTTAGATAACAAAGAAGATTTAAGGGAAAATAACCATTTAGGGGATAATTGTTTAGAAGAAAAAAATGATCTAATTGAAGAAGTAAATTTAGATGAATTTTTAGTAGATGTAGGAGAAAAATGTAATAATGATGATGAGATTAAATTAAAAAAATCGACTGATGTCTATATGGAAATATATAAAACAGCAAAAGATAAGGCAAAAGTAGCAAAACAAAATGCTATCAATGCCTTTTTAGAAATGAATAATATTAAACAAAAATATAATTTAACAGATATTTTAGAAAGTGACGACGAAGAAGAAATTAATTTTTAATAAGTTTTATTAATTATTATTTAATCACTTTCAAAAATTTTTTTTTATCATTATTTTTATATAATGAAATCTTTCAAAATGCCAAAAAGTGCTAAGAATCTTTTTAACAATGATATGCTAATGGTAGTTGGTGGATTATTATTGGTATATTTGCTATTTCAATATAGCAAATCAAGAACACCCTCTGCTCCAGCTGCTGTTCCAGTTGTAAACTCTGCTCCTGTTAATAATGCTCCTTCAGCACCACCAGCACCCCCTCCAGTTCAAGCTGTTACTGAAAACAAGCCTCAAGATTTATTGCCTCAAGATTCTAATAGCGAATGGTCTGAATTTGCTCCTCATGGTCAAGGTGATCTTGAAGGAAGTGGTTCTCTTTTACATCCTCAGATTTCACAAAGACCTTTTAACTCTGTTCAGGGAGCAAATGCTTTAAGAGGTGACCCACAGATTGCTATTACAGAAGTTCCTTCGATTGCCGCTCCATCAAATCCTATACAGGGTAATGCTAAGGGTTTGAATTAAGCATAAAATGATATCTAACATATAATATCATTTTATAAAGTATTCTACTTAATATATATAAATGGCAAACATTAATACTTTAGGATATTTATTTATCTTTTTAATAATTGTTATTTCATTAAATTTATATCACTATTCAGATAGTTTATTATTAACATGTATTAATTCTAAAATAGATGGTAATCAATATTGTGTAAGGGATGATGATGATATACAAAAATCAGCTGATATGTTAGCACAATTAACTGTTAATTGTAAACATCTAGTACGTCATCTTGAATCTAAATATAAAGATAAAGATGAACGTGTTAATCGTTTATTAAGCGGTTTTAAACCTAATAAAGTTTATGAAATTTTACCAACAAGTAAATTTACAGCATATAGTGAAAATAAAGGTCAGAAGTTAGCTTTTTGTTTAAATACAACAAAAAAAGGAAATGTTCCTATTGATTTAAATACGTTAACATTTGTAGCTATACATGAATTAGCACACATAGCTACAAAATCAAGAGGTCATACAGAAGAGTTTTGGAGAAACATGCAATTTTTAGTAATAGAAGGTGAAGAATGTGGTATTTACAAAGTTATTGATTATTCTAAACATCCAATTAAATATTGTGGCATGGAAATAACCAGTAATCCATATTTTAGAAAAAATAAAACACCTAATAAATCAGAAAAGGGAAAAATATATTTCGATGTTTAATTTTTAATATATGTTTCAAATGATAAATCGTCTGATAATTTTGTAGAATTGCTTAATTTAAATGAATCTGGTATTTTCGGAAAAAAAGTGTCACAATCATAGTCACCGTTTATTTTTGTAACAAGAATTTTGTTTATATTACTGTTATTAATAACAGTATTATAAATTTTCTCACCTCCAATATACCAACATTCATCAAATTCTTTATTTTTAAATTGTGGAATGCTTTGAAGACTTTCAAAACTATTACAAAACCATGTATTATCATATTTTATATCTGTAATATATTGAAAATTGCTAGATAAAACAATGTTTACTCTTCCAGGAAGTGGTTTTTTTGGTAAACTATTCCATGTATTTTTTCCCATGATAATGGCATTATTTCCTTTTCCTTTTGTAACTTTAGAGAAATATTTTAAATCTTCTTTGAAATGCCATGGTAATGTATTATTTTTTCCAATACCATTATTATTATCTATAGCGACAATAATATTAAGACGCATAATATATATAAAATAATATGCTATCTTTATATATATATGAGTAAACATATACATATAATACCGATAAATAAGACTTTAGATGATGTTCAAAATAAAACTTCTCAAACTAAATTAATATTTCATGGTAAGACAATAATTCCAGAAGAGATTATTAGTAAATATGTTAAATCAAATGATAAAGTAATTTATATTCCTGACTTAATTAATATAGATGATTCGGTAAGAACAATTAAATATAAAATTTTTAAATATTTGAATGAAAGTAGTGAATTTAAAGATAAGTTTTTATTAGAAGAAATATACATTAATTGTAAAGAAAATCGTAATATTGATAAGGATTTATTATTTGAAGAAATAAATAGTAAGAAAAATCCTGATGAATTTTTTAAATTCTATTTTAATAATTTAGCTGATGAGAAATCATTAACTTATTTTAATTCAATAAAAGGGTTTTCATACACATCTTTACATAAAATATTATCAAAAAAAAATATTTTTAACAAATCATTAACTACACAATATAATTCTGATATAGTTAATTATGTAAATACCAATCCATTTTTAATTGATGAAAACACAACAAATTATATTATTGAAAATGAATCGTTTAATTCTGTAAATGATAATAAACTTTCAATTGATATGAATATTAGTTCTTACTATCATTCTAAAGAAAAAATGGACGTATATGTATTCAATCTATTTTTAGCTAAGGATGTTTTAAATTATTTTGTATTAAATAAAATACCAGATATTGAAAATTATATAATTACACATTATTATCCTTTATTAAAAAGAAATGATATCTTTTCTTTGAAAACTTATGATAAAGTATTTAATACATTATACAAAAAAAACATGAAAGAAATAATTGACGTATTTGATAAGGAACAAATATTGGATAGTTTATTTTATACATTATATAATAATAGTACTACAACATTTAATAATAAAGGTGTAAATTTTATTAAGTTTACACTTGAACCTTCAATAAAGTTTAAATTGAATTTAGAAAATATTTTTAAACTACTTGATTCTTCAAAAGAATATCCATTATCAAGAATTAACTATGGAAAATCACAGGATAAATTATATAGATTATATACGGTTGAAACAACAACTGATAAAAAGAAAATTCCATATGTTGATAAAAGTGTTATTAATAAAGTAAAAAAATTACCTGGAAGGACTAATGCTATCACACTATATTCAGAATATATATCTAAAGGTAATAAAGTTACTGTCTATATAGATATATTTGAAAATTGTTCAATAAATGTTACTTTAGATAGTAGCAAATTTATAGATTTAAATGATATAAATGTTATTACAAACGATAAAATTAATCCAATTATAGCAAAATTAAGTAACTACTTAAGTAATAATGGTTATTCATTATCATTATTTAAAACTATACAAGATGAAAATATTGAAATACTTTCTTTAACATATAATTTTCAATTAGAGTTCAAAAAAATATTCTCTCTCAAAACGATTAAAAATTGTTTGAAACATTTATTTTATATTGTGACAGATAATATCAAAAATGGTATATCATTGATTTACAAAAAAATTTCTGATTTCAACAGTAAAAGTATTGATGCTATTGAATACTATATTAATGAAATGGTTGTTAAAGAAATACCTGATAAATCTATAATTTTATTTTTAAAAGAAAATTTTAATTTGGAAAAACCTGAAGAAATTTTGGCTAATTTTAAATCTAATTATCAAGTTACAGATGGGAAAATAGAGAGAAAAAGAAAGAAATATTCTGGAATATTCATTAATATTGATAAAGTTATAAACTCGACAAATCTTCAATTTTCCGTTAAGGATATTACTAACATTAATTATATAGAACAAATTGAATTTTATATTTTATCATTATGTGAATTAATAGAAAATACAAGTAAGTATGATATTAAAACTATATGTAAGAATAAAGTAAATGAAAAAATTCTAGATAAATTAGATGAACAAGCATTACAAAAAAGTACTCAAGAAGATACTATATTAAAAGAGGGAGAATATGATATCACATTATTTGATATTTTTGACGATGATGATGAACAAGAAGGTGGGGTTAAATTAAACGAAAAAGAAATTGATGACTTATTTGATTTTGATGATGATGATGAAGACGAAGATGAAGATGAAGAAGAAGGTGACGCAGATACAGAGGCTAAAAAGTTATTAGAAATTTCTAATCAAGAAAAAAAACAATTATCTGAAAAAGTTGATTCTACCGAATCATCTCCTTTTGATGATGACGATGATATTGAAATTCAAGAAGAAGAAGCAAGTGAAGCAGTTGAAGAACCTGATGAAGAACCTGATGAAGAACCTGATGAAGAACCTGAAGCAAGCGAAGCAGATGAAGAACCTGAATCAGTTGAACAAGTAAAATCTAAAGTAGATGTCTTTGATTTTGAAGACGACGATGAAGAAGATGTAATAGATTCATTGCCTAAAATTAATTCAGATGAAATTCGTGAAATACCTATTGAAGATGAAGATGAAGATGAAGATGAAGATGAAGATGAAGATGAAGATGTTAAGGAAAAACAGGAAACAAATATTGATACAAAAAAATTAGTACAACAATTAGAAGAAACTGAAGAAAAACAAACAGAAGAAACAGTAAAGAGATTAGATAAATTAGAAAACTCATTGGAAGGTGTAGAATTGAAAGGACAATTAGATCCAGAAGAAAGAAATGCTATCTTAACAAAAATTATTGAAGAAGAAGAAGATAGTCCGCTTAAACTTGAATCAGCATCACCAAGTACTCAACAATTATTTAAAGATTCTATTAAAAAACTAAAAGAAGAAAAAGCAGATGAGGCAAGCGAAGCAGTTGAAGAAGAAGAAGAACCCGATGAAGAAGAAGAAGAACCCGATGAAGAAGAAAAAGAACCCGATGAAGAAGAAGAAGAACCCGATGAAGAAGAAGAACCCGAAGAAGAAGAAGCAGTTGAAGAAGAAGAAGAACCCGATGAAGAAGAAGAAGAACC